>Ga0164242_10000274_pt1 | contig 64115 bp, 46 predicted proteins | sample OricomgcompostMG_FD_108783 | JGI IMG/M metagenome (GOLD analysis project Ga0164242, IMG submission 108783) | Miracle-Growth compost microbial communities from Emeryville, California, USA - Original compost - Miracle growth compost (MG) ... | reverse complement strand
GAAGCTCGCGGTTGTGATAGATATCTGCATGCACACCCCGGAGATCCACCTTTTGCAGCGGCCCGATCTTTTTTTGATCCAGCAGCGTGCCCAGATTCAGGCCGGACACCGCCAGAGAATCGACGCGGACATCAAACCGGTCCGTTTGCAGGCCGACTTTCCGGTCAAAAGCGGCTTCGCTGTACCTGGGTTGAACGGCCAAACCCTGTATCAATGCATCGCCTCGGGCAGCAGACCAGGTCAGGTCCCTGATTCTCAACTGATATAGACTATCGGAGGTGGGCCAGCCCAAATTGGTCAGGTGCACCCAGCACTCCCGGGCATAAAGGATGCGCGAGGTATCGGCAAAGCTGGTGGAGTCAATGGTGAGATCCCGCAGAATCACATCCACTCCCTCCAGCCCGACCTTCTTGGAAAGTGGCCGGCTTTTGTTGTGATAGGAAAAAGAACCGTTGTTAAGCTCCAGCCTTCCGATTTCAATGGATTTCAGGGAGCCCGATATCAGGCTTGCCAACGCTTTTTTCACCGATTGCACAGAATCATGCGGCAGCAGATCCTCATGCATCACGCGGACCACCGGATATTGAAAGTCTATGTCCCCCACCTTGATTTGTTTGAATACCACCAATCGGATCGGGTGAGCGTGACGCAGGGACAAGACGGGCACCGTAAGGTCAAAGAGATTTTCGGGAGCCTGATGCAGGGCCTTCATTTTCTCATAGACCATCGTATCGGGAATCAGGCGAAAATTCCGCAGGGAAATGGTACCGCTGAAAAAATTCACGGTAAACTGCGAAAACTCAATATGATACAGTCCCTCAGACGCCCGGACTACCCGGTTTTTGAGCTTTTGCGACAATACCGGCGCCATTCTTTTGCCGAAATAGCCCAGGCTGGCGGCGATCAAAATCAGGCAAGCGGCCATGACGAGGGCAAGCCAGGTCCACAGCGGTCTTGATTTTTTAGGGGATTGAGCAGCCATACGCTTTTTTTTCCACTCCGGCACTTCCCTACAAAGAAAACCCATTTTAGGCGAATCTGACGCGCAATCCTAAAATATCCTCTGGATCCCTGCCAGGGGGATGCGCAGGGAATTCCTTACCTTTGCCGCATGATTGATGCCTCCACGCTATCGGAAAAAACCAGAGCGCTGATCGCCATGGAAGACGCTTATGGAGCGCATAATTACCATCCTCTTCCTGTCGTGCTCAGCCGGGGCCAGGGTGTACACCTCTGGGATGTGGACGGCAAACAGTATTTTGATTTTCTTTCCGCCTATTCTGCGGTCAACCAAGGTCACTGCCATCCCCGGATCATTGCTTCGCTTATCCAGCAGGCCGAACGCCTGACCCTTACTTCACGGGCCTTTCATCACGATAGACTGGGTGAGTTTTGTGCCACCCTTAGCCGGATGTTCGGCTATGACCGGGTGCTGCCGATGAACTCGGGAGCAGAGGCCGTGGAGACCGCCCTGAAGCTCTGCCGCAAATGGGCCTACGAGGTAAAAGGTGTGGCGGAAGATGAAGCGGTTATTATCGTATGTGAGAATAACTTTCACGGACGTACGCTGGGAATCATCTCCTTCAGCAGTGATCCGACGGCAAAACGTCATTACGGGCCCTATCTGAGGGGTTTTGAATCCATCCCCTACAACGACCTTCCCGCCTTGGAAAAAGCTCTCGGTCAAAAAGGAGTAGCGGGATTTCTGGTAGAGCCGATCCAGGGGGAAGCCGGCGTGGTGGTACCCGATGCCGGTTATCTTTCCCAGGCTCGCCAATACTGCCGGGACGCGGGGGTATTGTTCCTCGCTGATGAAATACAAACCGGACTCTGCAGGACCGGCAGGATGTTATGTTGCGATCATGAACAAGTGCATCCCGATGTCCTCATCCTGGGCAAAGCACTTTCAGGAGGCACCCTACCGGTATCCGCCGTGTTGGCCGACCACTCGGTGATGGAGGTGATCCGCCCGGGGGAACACGGGTCTACCTATGGCGGAAACCCCGTGGCCTGCGCCGTCTCGCTGACCGCCCTGGAAGTCTTGCAGGACGAAGATATGGCGGAAAATGCCCGCGTGATGGGCGTATACTTCCGCGAAAAGCTGCGTGCGCTGGATAGTCCCCGGATCGCCTCGGTACGGGGCCGTGGATTGCTCAATGCCATTGTGCTGGCGGGAGAAGACCCGGAAGCGGCCTGGAATCTCTGCCTGTCCCTGATGGAAAACGGACTTTTGGCCAAGCCCACCCACCAAAACAAGATCCGGCTTGCCCCTCCCTTGTCCATCAACCGGGAGCAGTTGGACGCATGCATAGCCATCATTAAAAAAAGCCTGGAAAACCAGTGAACCTGAAGGAAACTAGCCCGATTACCCCCCTGTATCTGCAGAGCTCCGGCATGGTGACCAACATTCTGATCGGCGTGGCCGACGGAATTATGCTCCCCTTCGCCCTGGCTGCGGTATTAAGCATGATCCTGGATGACTCCTGGGCCGTGCTGCTGATTTGCGGGGCGGAAAGCATCATATTGGCAGCGCTATTCGGCTTTGCGGCCTATCAAGCCGTCGTCAACCAGGCGGAGGAATATCCGGACCCATCCCTTTCCGAAGAGAAAAAAAGAGGACTCGTCGCCCATCTGCAGTTGCAGGATATCCTCCGCGGGCTGGATCTGGGAGGCGACATCCTGCAGAAAGCTGCCGATGAAGGAGTCCGTTACCAGCAACATTGGAACAGCCTGCTCACCCGCTACGAACTCGGCAGCCCGCGACCGGATTTCGCCCGGGCACGCCGCAGTGCGCTCTACGTGGGCATTGCCTTTTTGGCCGGCGCGGTGCTGCCGCTGATACCTTATTTCTGGGTCGCCACTCCTGCGACTGCCTTTCGATATGCCACGATCATCGCCTTGATGGCCCTGATCCTTTTCGGCTATCTTAAAGCCCGGTATACGGGCCGGTCTCCCTGGATAGGAGCGCTGCGGCTATTGATCACCGGAACGGTGGTGGTCGGTGCGGCATGGATGACGGCGCAGTTTTTCAGTCCCTGATCCCGGAAAAACCTCCGGTAAAACATATCGGGACTTCATTCATCCCATGCGGACAGGGGCCGCAACACAATAGTCCCCGAACAATTGCAGGCTGACCATGAACCTGAGAAACGTACGCAAATACTACCATCTTTTCAAAGGTCTTCACGACATCGAAGAAAAGGGTGTGGACGTCATCCATAAACACGAAATACCCCTGCTATGGCTTCATCAGAAGCTGACTCACAGCCAGTTTCTCACCCTGTCCGGCATTCTGGTCGGTTGTACGGCAGGATTGGCGGGAGTAGGACTCAAAGCGCTGGTGCATTATATCCAGAAGGTCATCACCAGTGATTATCATCTCCGCTATCAACTGCTTTTTTATTTTATCTTCCCTTTGATCGGCATTGTCGCCACCGTGCTGGTCGTCAAATATATGTTTGGGGGAAAGGAGGGCAAAGGAATTCCTGACGTACTCCATGAAATTGCCCAGAAGTCCAGCTTCATTCCATTTGCCAAAACCTATTCCCAGCTCATCCAAAGCGCCCTGACCATAGGATTCGGCGGTTCCGCGGGTCTGGAAAGCCCCATCGCCGTCACGGGCGCCGCAATTGGTTCCAATTACGGCCGCATCTACCGGATGAATTATAAAGAGCGGACCCTCTTACTGGCCGCCGGGGCGGCGGCAGGAATTGCCGCTGCCTTCGATGCGCCGGTGGCCGGCGTGATGTTCTCCATAGAGATCATTCTTGCCGGTGTGGTGTTTTCCGATTTCATTCCGCTGATCTTGGCTTCGGTCTGCGGCGCCCTGCTGTCAAAAATCATCCTGGGAAGCGACATTGTGCTGCACTTCAAATTAAAGCAGCCATTCGATTACCATAACGTGCCCTACTATATCGCCCTGGGCATCGTGGCAGGGTTTTATTCGCGGTATTATTCCGTCATCGCTCACAAGATCCACCAATTTCTCCACCGGCGTTTTCCCCACAAGCTCATGCTCGGCCTGGCGGGCGGGTTGATGCTGTCGGTGCTGTGTTTTGTATTTCCGCCTCTGTTCGGGGAAGGCTACATGAGTGTCAAAACACTCGTGGATCAAAGTGCGGGTCAACTGATGATCGGAAGCCTTTTTGACGCCTTTTCCGCAAGCCCTTGGATCATTCTGGCCTTTGTGGGCCTGGTGTGTCTGTTTAAAGTATTTGCCACCACAATCACCATTTCCAGCGGGGGCAATGGCGGTAATTTCGCGCCTTCTTTGGTGGCCGGTGCGTTCATGGGATACTTCTTTGCCATGTGTTGCAGGCTGCTGCACATTGCCGATCTGCCGATCGCCAACTTTGCCATTGTGGGTATGGCCGGAGCCATGAGCGGCATTCTCTATGCCCCGTTGACCAGCATCTTTCTCATCGCGGAAGCGACGGGGGGATACGACTTATTTATTCCGCTGATGATGGTCTCCACGGCGTCTTATCTGATTGTCAAACGGTTTTCTCCTTATTCGCTGGATGTAAAGCCTCTGGTGGATGCCGGTAAGATCTTCAGCAAGCGGCAGGACCGGAACCTTCTTTCCCTGCTGCATACCCACGATATCATCGAAAAAGACATCAAGACACTCCCCCCGGAGGCCACCTTGCGGGAACTTGTGGAGCTGGTCAAAATCTCCAGGCGGAACATGTTCGGTGTGGTCAATGCCCAACAGGAGCTGGAAGGAATCATCATGCTGGACGACATCAAGGAGATCATTTTCAAAAATGAGCTCTATGACAACACCTTTGCCAGGCAACTGATGAAACCACCGCCCGCTTCTATCCCGGTGAGCGAATCGATGTACCGGGTCATGAAACAATTTGATGAAACGCAGGCCTGGAACCTACCGGTGGTCAAGGGCAAAAAATTTCTGGGCTTCATTTCCAAGTCGTCGCTGCTCAACAGCTACCGCAAGCTCCTGATCGAACATTCCTCCGACGAATAAGTCCCGGTTTTTTCTTAGTTTGTGATTCCATTCCCGGACCACTATGGCGGACGCCTCTTTTTGGAACGACCTGTATCAGACCGGCGAAACACCGTGGGATCTGGGCATGCCTTCCCCACCGCTGACCACCTATGTCGATCAACTTACCGACAAGAATCTCCGTATTCTGGTCCCCGGAGCAGGCTATGGCCATGAAGTGCACTATTTGTTGCAGCAGGGCTTTACCCGGGTGACTGTCCTGGATATTGCCGCCCCGCCCATTAGACGGTTGAAGCACACCACTAAGGCCCACGGTGAAGCGGTGCACTTGCTGCAGGGAGATTTTTTTGACCACCGCGGACACTATGACCTTATCCTTGAGCAAACTTTTTTCTGTACGCTGGCCCCTGCTTTGCGGAAAGCCTATGCCCGTCAGTGCTGGAATTTACTCAGCTCACGGGGGAAGTTGGCCGGATTACTTTTCGACCGGGAGTTCCCCTTTCCCGGTCCCCCTTACGGAGGCGGTCAGGCCAATTATCGCCGCATTTTCGCGCCCTATTTTCGGTTTCTGCATTGGGCCACCTGTTATAATTCTTATCGAACGCGGCGTGGCTCCGAGTGGTTTATGGTGCTGCAAAAAAAAGCACGCCTGTCTCTTCCCTCCCCTAGGCCTTCTCATGCAGGATACAATTCCCCGTATTTGGCCCGGACATAGTCCATAAAATAGCGGAATTGGAGCTTTTCGCCCGTTACTTTCTCACACAACACCTCGGCCGGATAGATCCGTCCGTGGCGATGAATATGCTGACGCAGCCATTCCAGCAACCCCAGCAGCTTCCCCTGGGAAACCTGGGTATCCAGATCCGGAATATCCCGGCAGGCGGCCCGGTAGAACTGCGCAGCATAAAAGCTTCCCAGGGAATAGGTCGGAAAGTAGCCAAAGCTGCCGTGGCTCCAATGCACATCCTGCAATACCCCTCTTCGGTCATCGGGCACTTCCACGCCGAGGTACTGGCGGTACATCTGCTGCCAGGCATCCCGCAGGTCGCTGGTGGTGAGCGTTCCGTCGATCAGCGACTTTTCGAGCGTGTAACGGATCATGATGTGAAAATGATAGGTCAGCTCATCGGCTTCCGTCCGGATCAGTGAAGGTCCTACCCGATTGATCGCCCGATAAAATTTTTCTTCCTCCACGCCGCCAAAGGCTTCCGGAAAATATCGCTGCAGCACAGGATAAAAATAGCGCCAGAAAGCCCGGCCACGCCCCACATTATTTTCCCACAACCTGGACTGAGACTCATGGATCGCAAGGGAGGCCGCTTCGCCTGCCGGGAGTCCGTAAGCCGATGCGGGAAGGCCTTGCTCATAGAGTCCGTGGCCGCCTTCATGAATGCAGCTCCAGGTCATGTTCCCGAAATCCTGTTCATCTACCCGGGTGGTAAGGCGTACATCCTGGCTGGAAAAGCTCGTAGTAAAAGGGTGTGGAGACAGGTCCTGGCGGCCGGCCTCGAAATCAAAACCCATGGTTTGCAGGACTTCCATCCCGAAGCTCCACTGGCGATCCTTGTCAAAAGACTGATGCAACAAATGCTCCTCCGCGCCGCCGGTGGCCAGAATAGGGCTCAGAAACTGCTGCAGGGCATCCTTTACCTCGGCAAAGATCCGGTCCAGCATGGCGACGGTAGCGCCCTTTTCAAAATCATCAAGCAATGCATCATAGGGATGGGCCTGGTAGCCCAGCAGTTCAGCCTCCTGCCTTTTGAGGCTGACCATATGGCGCAACGCGGGCTCAAACCGGCCGTAATCATTATGCCGGCTGGCCTCCACCCAGGCCTGATAACAGGTGGAGGTGGCCAAAGACAATTCCTCTACAAAAGCAGCGGTATATTTCTTTTGCTTCTGGTAATCTTGCAGCGTCAGGGCAACATTGCTTCGCTCCACCTCACTGAGTTTGTCCGATTCGGCCAGGCCCTGGAGAATGTCCTCCATCTGCTGATCGGTAAACCAGCCGTGAGCCGTGCTTCTTAAAGTAGCCAGCTGACGACGGCGGGCTGCGGCGCCTTTCGCCGGCAGAAAGGTCTCCTGGTCCCATTCCAGTACGGCCGCGGCATTTTTCAGGTCAGCTATTTTTCGCATTTTTGCTTCATATTGCGCATAGAGCGCCGCAGGGGTGGTTGATGCATGCATAAGCGGGTTGTGATTTGGATTCCTACTGGCGCAAAAGTCCGAAACTTTGCCTTAAAAATTGCCATATGGAAATTCGCCAGATCATTACCTGCCTGGAAACACGGGCGCCGCTCTGTTACCAGGAAGGATACGACAACGCAGGCCTGCTCACCGGAGACCCCGGCTGGGAGGTCTCCGGAGCGCTGCTTACACTGGACGTCACTGAAGCAGTCATCCGGGAAGCCATTGAAAAAAAATGCAACCTGGTCATCTCCCATCATCCCCTAATCTTCAGGGGGTTGAAAAAGCTTACAGGCAGAAATCACGTAGAGCGCGCAGTCATTCTGGCCATCAAAAACGATATTGCGCTGTATGCCGCCCACACCAACCTCGATAACATGCGGCAGGGCGTTAACGACATGATTGCGGAAAAACTCGGGCTGACCCGCCGGCGGGTATTGTCTCCCTCGAAAGGCACCCTGCGCAAACTCTACACCTTTGCCCCCCGGGGCAAGGACACCCAGCGGGTGCTTGATGCGCTTTTTGCCGCCGGGGCCGGCTTCATCGGCGGATACAGCGAGTGCAGCTTTTCCCACCCGGGCACCGGCAGTTTCAAGGCCGGGCCCGGCACGCATCCCTATGTGGGCCAACCCGGTATCCGGCATCTGGAAGAAGAATCCAAAATAGAGGTCATCTTTCCTGCTCATTTGGAGGCGCGGGTGCTTCAGGCGCTGCATGAAGCCCATCCCTACGAGGAGGTCGCCTACGATGTGGTGCAGTTGGCCAACCCCCATCCGGGTATTGGCAGCGGCCTGGTGGGAGAACTGCCCGAGCCGATGCCGGAAGCGGAATTCCTGCAGCAGGTGCGCCGCACCATGGGCGCCGAAGGGCTGCGCCATACTGCTCTGCTCGGCCGCCCGGTACAAAAAGTGGCCGTCTGCGGGGGAGCCGGCAGCTTCCTGCTGCCGGCGGCCATCGCCTCGGGGGCGGGGATGTTCCTCAGCGCTGACTTTAAATATCACGAATTCTTCGATGCTGACAATCAAATTGTTATCGCGGATATCGGCCATTTTGAAAGCGAACAGTACACCGTAGAGATCTTTTATAATATTATCACAGAAAAAATCCCTAATTTTGCGCCTCTTAAATCGAATATTCGAACCAATCCAATAAATTATCTGCACTGACTAATGGCCACTGTTAAAGAGTTTTCCGTAGAAGAAAAATTGGTTTCCCTGCTTCGTTTGCAAAAAGTGGATTCCAAACTGGACGAGATAGAAATTCTTAAGGGCGAACTTCCCATGGAAGTAAAGGATCTGGAAGATGAACTGGAAGGACTGAATACCCGCCTGAGTAACCTGGAAGACGAAATCAAGGGAATCGAGGCATTTATCCAGGAGAAAAAAGATTACATCAAGGAGGCAGAAGGGCTCATCAAGAAATACGAGAAGCAGCAGGATAATGTGAAGAACAACCGGGAATATGAGGCGATTACCAAAGAAATAGAAATGCAGACCCTGGAAGTGAAGCTCAATGAGAAGCAGATCAAAGAAGCGGCAGAAAAGATCAAGGAAAAATCTGTGGTCCTGGAGTCTGCCCAGAAGACCATCCAGGAAAAGGAAAACAACCTGAAACATAAGAAGACCGAACTCGAAAAGATTATCAGCGACACGGAAAAAGAGGAAAAGCAGTTCGAAAAAGAGTCCAAGAAAGCTTGTGAGGAAGTAGATCCCCGCCTGTTGACCGCCTATGAGAAGATTCGCAAGACCTACCGCAATGGGCTGGCTGTGGTCAGCATTGAGCGGGATTCCTGCGGAGGCTGCTTCAATGTCATCCCGCCCCAGCGGCAGGCAGAAATCCGCCAGCGTAAAAAAATTATTGTCTGCGAACACTGTGGACGGATTCTGGTAGACGCAGAGCTGTTTGAAGCCGTAAGCGCCAAGTAACCCGAGTCTGGTAAAGTTTTTGTATGAAGGACACTCCCGGGAGTGTCCTTTTTTCGCAAATGGCCGCGAGGCCGTCAATGTCACCCTAATCCCCCGGAAGCCCATGGCAAAGCCTAAATTCATGCCCCTGCTGCTGGCGATGCTGCTTGTGAGCCCGGCCTATGTGCAGGCACAGAAGGTTTTCCATTTTGATGCGCAGTGCCGGCAGGCTTATCAGCAGATCGTGATGATGAAGGTGAAAGAGGGGCAGCGCCTGCTGGACCTGGAAAAACAGGCAGAACCCGACAACCTGGCTCCCTATTTCCTGGAAAATTATATCGACCTGTTCACCCTGTTTTTCCACGAGGATCCGGCCGAATTCAAGCAGCGATATCCGTTTCGGGAAAAACGGCTTGCTCTGATGAAAAAAGGGCCTGAAGACTCCCCCTTCTATTTGTTTACCCAGGCCATGATCTATGCGCAATGGGGCCTGATCAAGCTCAAGTACGAAGAAAACCTTTCTGCGATGTGGGATTTCCGGCGGGCCTACCTGACCATCCGCGAAAACCACAAAAAGTTTCCTGATTTTTCCCCCAATAAGATCATTTTAGGCTCCATGCAGGCATTGATCGGTACGGTGCCCTCCAGTTATCGCTGGATTACCAACATTCTCGGATTTACCGGCGGCAGTGTCATCCAGGGAACCTCGCTGCTCCATGAATATATCGAAGATGACAGTGAGTTGGGCCAACTCTTCCAGGAGGAAGCATACTTCTATTACGCCTATTTGAAGTTCTACATTCTCCATGAGCCCGATGAAGCCATGCAATTCATTAAGGACGAGCACCTCGATATTGTCCACAATGCCCTGTTTGCCTTTATGACCGCCAATCTGGCCCTTAACAACCACCAGGCCGCCTATGGGCTGGAAGTCATCGCGCATATGAAAAAAGGGCCTGCCTACCTGCATATGCCGGTCCTCAATTATGAATTGGGTACCCTGAAACTCTATCACCTCGAGTTAGACGATGCCATCCATTATCTCGGCCAGTTCGTCCACCACTTCAAAGGGCAGTTTTATCTTAAGGATGCCCTGTTCAAGCTAAGCTGGGCCTATTATTTGCGGGGAGATACCGTAGAGGCGCTTAAATACCGGGAACTGGTGAAGCAGCGGGGCAACGAAGTGGTCGATGCCGACAAGGTGGCGTTGCGGGAAGCCCGGAAGGGAGATTGGCCGGACGCGACTGTGCTGCGGGCACGCATGCTGATGAACGGGGGATATTTCCGGCAGGCGCTGGATACCATCCAACAAAAAAAGGTGGAAGATTATCACACCCTGGTCGGTAAAATCGAATACGCCTATTTCCTGGCCCGGATTTACGACGAGCTCGGCAAAAAACAGGAGTCTATCGCCCTGTACGACGCGACCATTAAGGCGGGGAAGAACCGCCCGGAATATTATGCCGCCAGGGCGGCGCTCCAGGTGGCCTTTATCTACGAAAAGCGCCGGGATACCACCAGGGCGATCTCTTATTTCCGGCAGTGCCTGGAGATGAATGAAAAAGAATACAAAAGCACACTTGATCAGCGGGCCAAGGCAGGAATCAACCGATTGACCGTAAAATAGAGTCCACTTACCCGCAGAATCGCAGGACTCACACAAAACAAGGGTCCTCAGATATAAATTATATTGAATTAAAAGCTATTTTTATGGGAATTATATGGAATATCCTATGATCTTGTCGTTTTAGGAAGTACCTCCGGGGCTTCCGTTAGCCAAGCCTTGAAATTATGCGGCTTATCCGAAGGAAAACATTATTCGTACTGCTGGCATGTGGCCTGTGCGGGATGGTGAATCTGTGTGCAAGCGGACAGGATATTCACCTGTCGCAATTCTATGAAACACCCCTGCTTCGCAACCCTGCCCTGGCCGGTATCTTTACCGGCGATTACCGGATACAGGCCGTTTACCGCAACCAATGGAACAGTGTGACCATCCCCTATCAAACCGGGGCGGTAAGTGGAGAAGCCCGGTTTCCCGTCGGGCAGCATAACGACTTCCTCACAGGAGGCCTTCAACTGACCTACGATGTAGCGGGCTCGGCCCATTTTCAGACCACGCAGCTGCTGCCCACCATCAATTACCACAAATCCCTCAGTGATGAGCGAAACATGTATCTTTCACTGGGGTTCATGGGAGGATTCACCCAGCGACAATTCAATCCCGCCAAGGCTACTTTTGACAACCAGTATAACAACGGAAGTTTTGATCCTACGGCGCCCAGTGGGGAGACTTTTGTGAAGTACAGCTTCGGATACCTCGATCTGGCGACGGGAATGAGCTTTAACAGCACCATAGGCACCGACATCAATTGGTTTGTCGGCGCGGCATATTATCATTTCAACCAGCCCAAAGTATCCTTTCTCAACGACAAGACGATCGAACTGGACCCCAAATGGGAGTACAATGCAGGCCTTTCCGCCCCTCTGGGAGATTTCGGAAAGCTGATCCTGGAATATAACCAACTCAAACAGGGAGCATACTCCGAGGTGATGGCCGGCGGCCTTTTGGGATATACTTTACAGGTCTCCAGCGGAGCTACGGCCCAGAATAACATGATCTACGGAGGCGTATTTGTCCGTTGGAACGATGCCATCGTTCCGGTCATCAAGCTGGAACTTGACAAGGTGGCCATCGGGCTTAGTTACGATGTAAATGTATCGAAATTAAGCAAGGCCAGCCAGAGTTTCGGCGGGTTTGAAATATCGGTGGACTATAAAGGGTTCTTCCGAAATGCCAACAGCTCAGCCAACAAGCTGAGATGTCCCCGGTTCTGACCTTGCCTGCTGTATGCATTCAGGCGGCGGCTCCCGGCTGATGATCTTCGGGGCTCATTACCCTAAAGGCACCCGCAGCGACAATACCGCCCAGGAGGTTGGCCACGATATAAATCCACAGATTGCTCCAGTCAGACAACCCCGCAAAGCAAACCCCTAATCCCACTGCACTGTTGAAGGCGGCTCCGGTAAGGCTTCCCACCGCATACACTCCTGCGCCCACCGTGAACCCGATGGCGAGCCCGAAATAGCTGTTCGAGGCGCTTTTAGCGGAAGTGGCAGTACTCAATACCGTCAGCACCAGGGCAAAGGAGAATAAAAATTCAGCCACCAGTCCCCGCAAGACATCCGGTCCTGCCAGCGCCTGTACACCCACTGATTCAGGGTGTCCTACCAGCAACCAACCGACCAGGGTGGCGACAATAGCCCCGGCAAACTGGGCGATCCAGTAACTGATCATGGTCCCATAGGAGAGTTTTCCCCGAATGGCCACACCCAGGGACACCCCAGGATTGTAATGGCCTCCGGAGATCGGCCCCCCCATATATACCATGACCATCAAAATAGCGCCAATTGCAATGCCGGCCAGACTGGCCGTTGCGGCACTCAATTGCACACATAATACCACAGTGAGCACCAAAAAAAAGGTGCCGATGAACTCAGTGATCCAGTTTTTCATAAGCGAGATTTTAGGGCTTTTAGGAAATGAACAAAAGCATTGAACATCCTAAAGTATAAAAAATCACACATGTTTTAAGAAAAACTGGTCCGGTCCCCACTCATATTTATACTAATTGTAATACATAAACAGGCAAAGCCCGCGGTCCTGCACGTTTTGCTCCCGGAAGGGCATCCCTGAAGTGTTAAATTTTTAATAAAACGGCAATCCGGCGGCGCATCACTGCTCCATTTTGCCTTATTTTTGCATCCACAGGACAGAAACCAAGAAAAAACTATTGGAGAACTTCTAAAATTTTAGTAGATTTGGCAGGGGTATGTACAAGAAAGTTACTATACTAATATTTATTTTAGCCTGCAGCGTATCCTTCGCCATGGGACAAACCAGCTTCCCCCACGGCGAACATGATCCTTATTCCACTCCGCTCCAAAAGGAAAAAGTGCTTAAAGTGTTTCCTAATCCGGCTACTTCACGGATTAATTTTCAGATCCTCAATAATAACGAAAATAGTTACGAAATTATTGTGTATAATTTCCTGGGCAAGAGAGTGGACGATATTAAAAATATCAGTTCTTCGGTCACCAGCGTCAACCTGAGCAATTACTACAGCGGGATATACATCTACCAACTCCGGGACAACAAAGGTAATTTGGTGGAATCCGGCAAATTCAATGTCATTCGTCAGTAACGTTCCCTTTCCGGCAATGTCGCAACCCTGATTTTTCCCGGTCGGCTTTTACCGACGCGGGTATGTCATTTTGTCTCAATTTTGATTTGGCAAAGTAATTGACTCTGAAAAGTGGTTGGTAAACGGTAATTTTGCAACTTGTAATTTTACTGGGTCACCAAGCCAGTTATTGTAATCATTGAACCTACAAAAAGACTATAGACGTGCAGAAAAAAGATTCTCATCACATCAACGATGCTTCCGAGGAAAATGAAGCTTATCTGAACGAAGAGGAAATTCCCCGCGAGGAGAATGAATCTCCCGAGGAAAGTGAAGCCGCGGATCAAGCAGCCGGCACAGCCCGGCTGGAAGAAGAGCTGGCTGCACAAAAAGACAAATACCTGAGATTGGTGGCGGAATTTGATAACTATCGCAAACGCATCTCCAGGGAGCGGATCGAGCTGATGCAGACGGCGAGCAAAGAGGTAATTCTTTCGTTGCTTGATGTGCTGGATGATTGCGACCGGGCCAGCGAACAAATGGATACCACCGATGATGCGGCAAGCGTCAAAGAGGGCGCCCGGCTGATCTTCACCAAATTGCGCAACCAGTTGCATGCCCAGGGGCTCCGGGAAATGGACAGCCTGCATCAGGATTTTGATGCCGAACTTCATGATGCCATTACCGAGATCCCTGCGCCCACGGAAGCGTTGAAGGGAAAAGTGATTGATAATATTCAAAAGGGGTATTACCTTAATGACAAACTTATCCGGCATGCCAAGGTCGTGGTGGGTAAATAATTCACCCAAAGGGCCCATGCCCTCTCCATGCGTGCCTACCCCGTAAACGGGCCTTTATGCCCTTAATCATATGGCTAAACGAGATTACTACGAGATACTGGGGATTTCCAAAGATGCTTCCCAGGATGAGATTAAGAAAGCGTACCGCAAGGTAGCGATGCAATATCATCCGGACCGCAACCCAGGCAACAAAGAGGCGGAAGAAAAATTCAAAGAAGCAGCTGAAGCGTATGAAGTCCTGAGCGACCCGGACAAGCGAGCCCAATACGACCGTTTCGGACACGCGGGCATGCGCGGAGGCGGAGGGTTCGGAGGTGGCGGTATGCGCATGGAGGATATCTTTACGAATTTCGGAGATATTTTCGGCGATGATATTTTCGGCAGCTTCTTCGGGGGAGGGCGTTCCCAATCCCGCCAGGGGCGGGGAGTCCGGGGCTCCAACCTACGGGTAAAAATCCGGCTTAACTACCAGGAGATCGCCCGGGGTGTCACCAAAAAGATCAAAGTCAAAAAATATGTTCCCTGCAAACAATGCCAGGGAACCGGGGCCAAAGACAAAGGTGCTTTCCAGACCTGCGGTACATGCGGAGGATCAGGCCAGGTGCGCAAGATCACCCAGACGTTCCTGGGGCAAATGCAGACGGTGACCACCTGCCCTACCTGTAATGGTGAAGGAACGGTGATCACCTCGAAATGTCCGAACTGTCACGGCAGCGGCCGGGAATACGGGGAAGAAACCGTATCCATTGATATTCCGGCGGGAGTGCAACAGGGCATGCAGTTAAGCGTGTCGGGCAAAGGCAACGCCGGAGAAAGGGAAGGCGCTTTCGGGGATCTGATCGTACTCATTGAGGAGGAACCGCATCCCGAACTGCAGCGCGATGGCATTAATGTAGCTTACGACTTGTATATTTCCATTACCGATGCGATATTCGGCCAGCAGCTGGAAGTACCGACCATTGAAGGCATGGCCAAAATAAAGATTCCCCCGGGGACCCAGAGCGGGAAAATCTTCCGTTTGCGGGGAAAAGGCTTTCCGGCGCTGCAGAGTTATGAAAAAGGTGACCAGCTGATTCATGTCAATGTCTGGACACCCCAGAATCTGAATGCCGAAGAAAGGGCTGCTTTTGAGAAACTTAAAGGAGCCGAGAACCTTAAGCCCAATCCAGGCAAATCTGAAAAGAGCTTCTTCGATAAGGTAAAGGACGTATTTAGCTGATCCGCAGGAAGTCCCCCGGCCTGGAGAGGCTGGTCAGGGCAATCCGCTATCCAGGTGCTCGGCCCGCTGCACCAGTTTCACAAAGGCCTTTCTGGATTGCTTCATGGACCGATCATGGTACCTTCTGGCAATCTTTTCGACCAGACCATAAGAACCATTTCCCAGGTAATCAGACTGCTGCAATAACATGCCGAATAAGGCTACCGACGCCCCGAAACGCAAATGGTCATTCGCCTGATCAAAGGGAATTACCGAGAGCGGTATTTTTTCCCAGACCACATGAGAACCGGTATCGGCCACGATCTCATATTGTAACGCCACCGTAGCCAGGGATCTTTCCCGCGGATCCGGGGGAGGTAAGCCCAGGGAATCCCGGGGAGCTAACTCATAAAACGCGGTCACCTGCTGGCCATACCCCAGTTCACCGCCCGGCAAATCTGCCAGGAGGCTGTCCTGTGATCCGTCCATGCGGCTTTCGTACCCGATCAGCCTGTATCGGGCAATCAATTCAGGATTAAAAATGACTTTCATGCGGGCATCTTTGATAAAGGTTAAAAGCCGCTGATGAAATTCCGGCGCGCTGAAGACCTTCTCCGCCTCCGCTTCATTATCCAGGTAAAGGAAGTTTCCCTGGCCCCACCGCGCCAGGGTTTCCAATTTAGAGTCTTTGTAATTTCCGATCCCGACCCCGATGCAGGTCAGAAAAATGCCCCAGTCCCGGTAGCGGGTGATCAACTCGCGCATGTCTGCGTCGCTGGTCTTACCGACATTAAAGTCCCCGTCGGTAGCCATGATTACCCGGTTATTGCCCCCGGCCACATATTGCTCCCGTGCCAGTTTAAAAGCCAGATCGATGCCGGCCTGTCCCGCGGTGGAGCCTCCGGCAGACAGATTCCGGATCACCTCGCCGATCTTGGATTTGTACCGGGCAGAGGTGGAAGGCAAAGCCACCGAAACGGTACCTGCGTATACGACGACTGCCACCCGGTCCAGCGAGTCCAATTGGTCCAGCAAGGTGAGAAACGCTCTTTTAAGCAACGGCAGCTTCCGCGGTGCATCCATCGAACCGGAGACATCCACCAGCAACACAAAATTACACGGAATGGCCGTGTGAGCCGGCAGCTCACCGGCACGGGCGGTGAGCTGCATCAGCCAATGGCCGGGATGCCACGGACAGGTAGTGGTCTGTCCACGCAGGTTCATGGCTTCGGTCCCCCAGCCTGGCGCGGTACGCGCATGATAATTGACCATTTCTCCGATCCGTACCGCCTCCTTGGGCGGCCGTTGACCCCGGGTCAGGAACCTGCGCACATTACAATAGGCCGCATCATCGGTATTCAAGGTAAAGGAAGAAAGCGGGTGACGGGCGGCGGGTTCGAATCGGTTTTCCGCCACACTTTCGTAGGTTTCATCCTGATGAGCCTTAATGGCCACGGGAATGTGGTAATCGTGCAGCGAAGACAGACCTGCGGCTTGTTGCTTGCCGGTATCCGCCTGCGCTGCTGGGTGTGCACTGGGGGTCAGCCACACCGTGGTGAACTGACGGTCCCCCGGCCAGGCCTTCGCCAGGGGCTGATAACCTGGCAATTCAAAATGGAGCATTTGCCCCGGTGCCACTTTCGGTAGCCGGAACACGCCGTCTTCATTGGTAAATACAGCCGGGTCACCCGTCCCGGCGCTCACCCGCACTCCCTGAAGCGACAGGATATGCCGGCCATCCAGCACAATACCGCTGATCTCACGGTCCTGGGCAGAGACGCCGGACGCCTGGATCAGCCATAAAAAAATGAGAAACCACCGGGAGGACATTAGACCAGGATTTACGGGATCAATTTACAACAATAGCGGCAATGCTTTCCTAAAACAGGGGGTTTTTAGCATGGTTTTTGCGCCAGTGGGTGAAATTTTTATTTACGTCCTTAAACCCAAAATGTAAAAGATGATGAAAAAAGCACTATTGATGGTAGGTTTTGTAGGAATGATCGCCCTGGCTTCCTGCGGTGGCAGCACTACCCCCGCTAACAATGCAGACGAAGCCGGCCAGACCCTGGATTCCATGGTAGACGAAGCTACTTCCACCGTACAAGATGCTGCAGACTCCGCCTCTCAGACGCTTGAAGCTGCCGGAGACAGCGCCGCAGCCGCCATAGACCAGGCTACCGACGGAAAATAAGATATTCGTGAAAATCTTTCAGGACAAATCCCGCCTTCGGCGGGATTTTTTTTTTGAGATCAGCTCTCGGGGTTAGTGGATAAGATTTCCACCGCCTTATTGACTACCCGGTCGCGGGTATTCATGACCTCGTAATATCCTTTAAGCTGCCATTTGGTCCGGGCAAGAAACGCCTTGATGCGAAGATCGACCTCGTCGCGGTCCGCAGGATTCCAAAGACTTTCCTCGCCCAGGCCATGCTTTTGGATAAACCGGTCAAAGGCTTCCCGGACCGGCCGGGAGAGTCTGTAGTGTTTCACATAATCGGACAGCTCATTAAATCGCGCAAATTCCGCTTTATGACGGCTATAATATTCATAGGCGAACTCAAAGAGCATATTATCGCGGTATAGTGCGCCGATGACGCTGTCCAGCCGGATCGTATCAATGGGGACAAAGACATCCGGCATAATCCCCCCGCCGCCAAACACACGGCGATGGTTCAATCGGGTATAATACCGGGTGGTATCGGCAAAATGAATGCTGTCGGCATGGGTAAGCTCGCCATGGGCATAGCGCTGCAGGATATCATCATAATACGCTTCAGCGCCTTGTTGGTAAGAGCGTTGAATGGACCGGCCGGAGGGAATGTAATATCGGGCTACCGTCAAACGAAGTGCTCCGCCGTCGCTAAGCTTGTATTGCTCCTGGACCAACCCTTTTCCAAAGGTCCTCCTTCCGATGATCGTCCCACGGTCCCAATCCTGAATCGCTCCGGAGAGGATCTCACTGGCTGAGGCCGACCCGCCATCTACCAGAATGGCCAGGCCTCCCTTTTCAAATACGCCGGATTTATGACAGGTATATTCGGTGCGCGGATAATGCTTGCCCTGCGTATAGACGATTAGTTTCTGATCACTGAGCAGTTCATCGGCAATATTGACCGCTGCATCCAGATATCCGCCGGCATTTTGCCGCAGATCAATAATCAGTTGGTGTAAACTGTCCTTTTGCAAGGCCAGCATCGCCTCCATAAACTCCCCATAAGTACTGGCGGCAAAGCGGTTGATCCGGATATAACCGATCCCAGGCCGGATCATATAGGCGGCATCGATGCTCTCAATGGGAATGGTGCCCCGGCGGATCTGCAAGGATACCGGTTCATTCCCCCGCAAAAACGTCAACTGCACACGGCTGTCGGACGGCCCGCGAAGCAGGGACTTGATATGGCGGGTGGTAATGTGGACCCCAGCGACCTTGGAATCCCCGACGCGGATCAGTTTATCCCCCGTCTCCACCCCTGCTTTACTGGAGGGTCCTCCTGCGATCACTCCGGTGATATTTATGGTATCATCAATGACCAGGAATTCAACGCCTATCCCCTGAAAACTGCCTTCGAGATCTTCGTTTACCGAAGCCACTTCGGCCGGAGGAATATACACGGAATGCGGATCCAGGTGGCTGAGTATCCCCTGGATCGCCTCGGTCTTCAACAAATGAAGATCAATGCTGTCCACGTACTTCAACCGGGTCAGGCCGAGAATTTCCTGTAAGGTACCGGGGCGGTTGGTGTTCAAAATATAGGTTTGCTTGGCTCCCGGCTGGTTGCCCAGCCTGTACCCTATGTAAATGCCTGCGGCAAGCACCACCGAACACAGCAGCGGCAAAAACACACGCAATTTTTTGGAGAACTCGCTCATGGATCAGTGATTATCAAGCCGTGTCGGACCATTTAACTTCTCTTTATCATTTCCGGATGATACGAAATGGGATTAGCCGCTATCTTTACAGCCAGCAACTGCAGAACGGCGCAAAATTAACACAATTCGCCTGGTTCTGTTGCATCAGTCGCGCTGTAAAACTTTTTGGCCATGGGAATACCCCGGTTGCTGATCGCCGACAGCGGATCAACCAAAACCACCTGGTGCGTGCTTACCGCCCAGGGCACGACAATGGTGGACACGCAGGGCATCAGTCCCTATTTTTTGAATGCCAGCCAGATCCGCGAAGTGCTGACCGGCGAATTATTGCCTCAAATCGAAAATCCTCCCGAGGAGATCACCCACGTCTATTATTACGGCACGGGCCTGGGAGACGACAACAATAAAGCCCTGTTGGCCGGCGTGCTGGCGGAGGTATTCTCTCAAAGTGACATCCAGGTCACCCACGACCTGATGGGAGCCGCCCACGCCCTGTGCGGTCGAGACAAGGGGGTGGCCTCTATCCTTGGTACCGGATCCAATTCCTGCGTCTTTGACGGCACCCGGATCCTCAGGAACAACCCGGGATTGGGATTTATCCTGGGAGACGAGGGCAGCGGCGCATTTCTCGGAAAAAAGGTCGTTCAATATTATCTCTACCACACCTTTGATCCGGACCTGACGGAGCGCTTTGATCAAAAATATCATACCGACAAAGCCGCTATCCTGGATCAGGTCTATAGAAAACCGTATCCCAACCGCTACCTGGCGGGGTTTTCGCTGTTTCTAAGTGAAAACCGAGGGCACTTTATGGTGGAAAACATCATCGAGGACGGTTTGAACGAATTTTTCTTCCACCACTTATGCAAATACCCGGAAAGTTGGGAAACGCCGGTCCACTTCACCGGTGGAATCGCCTGGGCATTCCGCGACGTGGTACTCCAGCTTTGCGACAGCTATGAACTGACCGCCGGCCAGATTCTGAAGGCTCCGATGGAGGGATTGATCCGCTATTACCAGCCTATGTGCTGAAAATACCTCCACCGAGAGATTTCCTGCAGCCACCGGGGGGATCCTCCGGCCGGGTCCGGGCGAAATAGTGTTATCTTTGCCACCGATTAATCCCGCACGACGGACCGATTATGTATCAGAAAATTACCGAGCTACCTTCCCCATACCGCCACCTCGAACAAATGCCTGTGGAGGAGATTCTTACCCACATCAATGAAGAGGACCAGACCGTGCCCGCAGCGGTGGCCAAGGTCATCCCTCAGATCAGCCGCCTGGTATCAGCCATCGCGGACAAGATGCTGGCAGGGGGCCGTCTGTTTTATACCGGGGCCGGCACGAGCGGACGATTGGGCATTGTCGATGCCTCAGAGTGTCCCCCTACCTTTGGCGTACCCCACGACCTGGTCATTGGAATTATGGCGGGGGGAGACCAGGCGATCCGTAAAGCGGTGGAGTTTGCCGAAGACAGCCGCGAACAGGGTTGGAAAGACCTGGAAGCCTTTCAGATCAATCAAAAAGACGTGGTCATTGGGATCGCTGCAAGCGGGACCACTCCTTATGTAATCGGTGCCTTGCACGGTTGCCGGGCACAGGGCATCACTACCGGTTGCATTACCTGCAACCCCGGTGCGCCGGTCACGGCCGAAGCCGATTACCCCATAGAGGTAGTCGTAGGGCCGGAATTTGTGACCGGGAGTACCCGGATGAAAAGTGGTACCGCGCAGAAACTGATTCTCAATATGATCTCCACCACGGTCATGATCCAGCTTGGGCGGGTAGAAGACAACAAAATGGTCCACATGCTGTTGAGCAATGAGAAACTGGTCAAAAGGGGAACGGAAATGGTGATGGACAAAACCGGGATTCAGGACTACGACAAGGCTAAAGCGCTGCTGCTGGAAGCCGGAAGCGTGAAGGAGGCGGTCGACCGCATCTGCTCCGGTAAAACGCCTTCGACCTGACCTCAATTGGGGTCATCTTTGAGCGGGGATCCACGTAGGCCACTAAATACTTCATTCACAATATTTTCTGCAGTACGGTACTTTTCGATGCACCGCGTATGCCTATCGCCTCGTTTATGCACAGGTGTGGAAAACAAAAATAGCCCTCCCCTCCCTAATCCGTTACTTTCGTAGACCTGCGCCATCATTCCTGCGCGTGATTGCATAACCATTAAATCCTTAGAGGCATGAGCACCCCACAAAAATCCCAATCCAAGGGGCTTCGCTTCTCCCGGCACTTTAGCCGCGAGGGCGTCAGTCCATACGATATGTTTCAATATGAATTGAGGACCTCGGTCATCCGGAATCCCGGCGGCGACATCGTCTTCGAGATGAAAGATGTGGAAGTTCCCAGCCAGTGGTCCCAGATCGCCACCGACATTCTCGCCCAAAAATATTTTCGTAAGGCCGGCGTCCCCCAACCAGACCAGTCCACAGGACGGGAAACTTCGGTCAAACAGGTGGTGCACCGCATGGCCAATTGCTGGAGGGTATGGGGAGAACGCTATGGTTACTTTGCCACCAAGCAGGATGCGGCTATTTTTTACGACGAGCTGGTGTACGCGATGCTCAACCAGGCTTGCGTACCCAACTCACCGCAATGGTTCAACACCGGCCTCCACGAAAGCTACGGCATCACCGGGAAGCCGCAGGGGCATTATTTTGTCAATGCCAAAACCGGCAAGCTGGAAAAATCTGCTTCAGCCTATGAAAGGCCCCTGCCTCACGCCTGCTTCATCCTTAGCGTAGATGACGACCTGGTCAATGAAGGCGGCATCATGGACCTGTGGGTCCGCGAAGCGCGTATCTTCAAATACGGATCCGGGGTGGGCGCCAATTTCTCCAACATCCGGGCCGAAGGTGAGATATTAAGCGGCGGGGGGACGTCCAGTGGCCTGATGAGTTTTTTGAAAATAGGGGACCGGGCCGCCGGAGCCATTAAATCTGGAGGTACCACCCGCCGGGCGGCCAAAATGGTTTGTTTAGACCTTGACCACCCTGAGGTGGATCGCTTCATCGACTGGAAGGTAGAGGAAGAAAAAAAGGTAGCAGCGCTTATTGCCGCGGGCTACGCCTCGGATTATGAAGGGGAAGCCTACCGGACCGTATCGGGACAAAATTCCAACAATTCGGTACGCATTCCCAATGCATTTTTCCATAAACTGGCCGAGGACGGGGACTGGGAGATGAAAGCCCGTACCGACGGCAGGACGATGAAGACCATGCGGGCCAGGGATCTGTGGGACCGGATTGCTTATGCTGCCTGGCGTTGTGCGGATCCCGGCACCCAGTATGATACGACAATCAACGAATGGCATACTTGTCCGAAAGGGGGAAGAATAAGGGCCTCCAATCCCTGCAGCGAGTACCTGTTCCTGGACAACACCGCCTGCAACCTCGCCTCGGTAAACCTGCGCAAGTTTTTCGATACGGATAAAAACCAATTCGATGTAGACGGTTTTGAATATACGGTACGCCTGTGGACGGTAGTGCTGGAAATCTCGGTGCTCATGGCGCAGTTTCCTTCCAAAGAAGTGGCGCAGCTCAGTTACGATTATCGCACCCTTGGACTGGGCTTTGCCAACCTGGGCTCTACCCTCATGGTCAGTGGAATCCCCTATGACAGTGAAGAGGCACGTGGGATCGGTGGAGCGATCGCTGCCATCATGACCGGTACAGCCTACAAAACCTCTGCGGAAATGGCCCGCATACTCGGGCCGTTCGCCCGCTATGCAGAAAACCGGGAGGATATGCTGCGGGTGATGCGCAACCACCGGGCCGCTGCTTATGATGCCGCTGAAGCCTACGAAGGCCTGGAGATCAAACCCCAGGGAATCGATGCCCGCCATTGTCCGGATTATTTGTTGAAAGCAGCAACGCAAGCTTGGGATGATGCCGTGCAGCTAGGCGAGAAGTACGGATATCGCAATGCCCAAACGACCGTCATTGCTCCGACCGGAACGATCGGACTGGTGATGGACTGTGATACCACGGGGGTGGAACCAGACTTCGCCCTGGTAAAATTCAAAAAACTCTCCGGGGGCGGTTATTTCAAGATCATCAACCAATCGATCCCGCTGGCCTTGGAGAACCTGGGATACAAGCCCCACGAAGTAAAGGCGATTGTGGATTATGCCAAGGGGACCGGGTCGTTCGCAGGAGCCCCATTTATCAATCACCAAAGCCTGAGCGAAAAAGGATTCATTGCGGAGGAACTCAAGAAGCTGGATAAGGCCGTCGAATCTGCCTTTGAAATTGGTTTCGTATTTAACATCTATTCCCTTGGGGAACCCTGTCTGCAGCGCCTGGGATTCACCCCTGATCAATACAACGATCCGGAGTTCAGCCTCCTGCATGCACTGGGCTTTACCGATGCCCAGATCGAAGCCGCCAATGACTACGTCTGCGGCACCATGACCGTAGAAGGTGCCCCTTACCTGAAAGATGCTCATCTGCCGGTTTTTGATTGCGCCAACACCTGCGGCAAGAAAGGACGCCGGTTCATCCATGCCCACGGGCACATTCGGATGATGGCAGCCGTGCAACCGTTTATCTCCGGAGCGATTTCCAAAACCATCAACCTGCCGCATGAAGCGACCGTGGAAGAGATTGCCGATGCCTATAAACTCAGTTGGGAGCTGGGGCTGAAAGCCTGTGCCCTATATAGGGACGGATCGAAATTGTCTCAGCCTCTGAGCAACAAGAGCGACAAAAACAAAGCCAGCGCCACTTTGGAGGAAGCCGCCGAACCCATGGGAAATCCTCATGAACTCACCATTGATGACCTGTTGGAAGAAATCACCCATCGGCTGCAGGACAGTCCCGATACGCAATTGATGCGTAAGCTTTCCGGCATTGTGCAACGCAAGAAACTGCCGGCGAAACGGTACGGCTTTATCCAGAAAGCCAAGGTGGGAGGGCAAGCCATCTTTTTGCGGACCGGAGAATACAGCGACGGTACACTGGGAGAAATTTTTATTGACATGGCCAAGGAAGGGGCCACCATGCGAAGCATGTTGAACTGCTTTGCCATTGCGGTATCCATTGGTCTGCAATACGGAGTCCCGCTGGAAGAATTTGTGGACAAATTCGTCTTCACCCGGTTTGAGCCTGCCGGTATGGTGGACCATCCCAATATTAAATCAGCCACCTCCATCGTGGATTATATTTTCCGCCTGCTCGGATACGAATATTTAGACCGCAACGACTTGGTGCATGTACAACCCCCGGAGGCTCCCACCTCCGAACCGGCTCCAGCCACGCGGCCCGAACTGTCCGCGCTCCGTGTCACGCAGGCGGGCAAGCCGGGCAAAAAAAATCCGCAACCCATCCGCGAAACTGCGGCAGGAACCGGCGGAAACATGACGGACAAATACATGAAAAGCATGCAAAGCGATGCCCCTGCCTGCAATGTGTGCGGACATATTACCGTGCGGAACGGCACTTGTTATAAGTGCCTCAATTGCGGAAATAGCATGGGCTGCAGCTAGATCGCTCCGGTAAGGGGTATGGAGAGCGCCTTTGCAGGATTCCCCCAAAACTTTTGGTAATCCGCTGAAGATCAAAAAGCTGTTCAATCCGCGAACAGCTTTTTTTTATAAATTCTAGACATAGCAGAAAAATTTTGAATTAAATTTTGAATTAACGTATCATTTACATTATATTTGCTTGCAAATAGGGTTTTCATAAGATAGTAACAACGCCGCCGCATGTCTATGCGGCGGTTTGTTTTTGCCTCATGCGCGTTTGCGGCATGATGGCCAGCCGGCGCCTGGAAAGCACTTTCCCGTCCAGGCATTTGGGAGAATTACAGTATATTTGTCCGGTACTAATAGAGTGAAAATCCCACACGGGACTTGCGAAAGCCGTAGGGGAAAATCGGACTTCTCATCCATGAGGGGCAAGTACTTAGTCATGAACCACCCCGTCCGTTAGTTTTCCGCTAACCGGCCGTTCACTATCACAATTCCATGAGCAAAAAGATTTTTCTGCTGGATGCCATGGCCCTCGTTTACCGGGCCTATTACGCGCTGATCCGCAATCCCCGCTTGACCAGCACCGGGAGAAATACCAACGCCCAATTCGGCTTCACCAATACCCTGATCGACCTGTTAAAAAAAGAACAGCCTACCCATATGGGCGTGGCCTTCGATACGCATGCACCCACCGAACGGCACAGCGACTTTGTGGATTACAAAGCCAACCGGGAAGACACCCCGGAGGACATCCTCAGTGCATTGCCGGAGATCAAACAAATTCTGAAAGGTTTCAACATACCCGTGCTTGAACTGGACGGCTATGAAGCAGATGATATTATCGGTACCATGGCCCTGGAGGCGGCCACCCAGGATTATACGGTATATATGGTGACTCCCGACAAAGATTACGGGCAGCTCGTCGGGGAAAAGGTCTTTATCTATAAGCCTCCCTTTCAGGGGAAAAAAGAAGAGATTCTGGGCGTACCGGAGATATTGGAAAAGTGGGACATCCGCAGGATCTCCCAGGTCGTTGACATGCTGGGGCTGATGGGAGACGCCGTAGACAACATTCCCGGAATACCGGGTGTCGGGGAAAAAACGGCAGCGAAGCTGCTCAAGCAATACAATACCCTGGAGGGAGTACTGGAAGCGGCCTCCGAAATCAAAGGGAAGCTGGGGGAAAGGATTCGCGCCAATGCGGAACAGGCCTTGTTGTCCAAAAAGCTGGCCACCATTATTACGGACGTACCCATTGAGTTCCGGGAAGAAGAGTTGCGCATCTGCGAGCCGGATAAGGAAGCCCTGGCCGAAATTTTTTCTGCATTGGAATTCCGGTCTCTGGGAAAGCGGGTATTGGGCAACGAATTCAGTCCGGGCGTTCCGGGCGCTGAACTTGAAGGGGCCGTACAAAAAGACCTCTTCGGGCAGACCGTAAATGCGGAAAAAAAAAGCGGGCGGAGAAAAAAAGAAGTGGTCGAGGAGATCGTGACCGCAGAAGTAATCCTCACCACGTCGGCTGCCCCGGCTGTCAAGACGCTGGAAAATACCCCCCATCAATATTTCCTGGTCGACCAGGAAGAGAAATACCAGGAACTGATCCACCGCTTGCTCGGGGAAAAAGAAATCTGCTTTGATACGGAAACCACGGGCACCGATCCTCTGAACTGTGAGATCGTCGGGATGAGCTTTGCCTGCCGGGCAGGGGAAGCCTGGTATGTGCCTCTACCCTCTGGCTATGAGGCCGCCAAAAATATCCTGGAGAAATTCCGGCCGGTATTCCAACGGGAAGACGTGACTTTTGTCGGCCAGAATCTGAAGTATGACATCCTGGTCATTAGGCAATATGGAATGGAAATCAAAGGAAGGTTGTTTGATACCATGCTGGCCCATTACCTGGCTGAACCGGAAGGACGGCGAAGCATGGATGCACTTGCCCTGCAGTTTCTGGGTTATGAACCGGTTTCCATCACAACGCTGATCGGAAAAAAAGGCCGGGGACAAGGCTCCATGAGGGACGTACCCTTGGAACAGATCAAAGAGTATGCGGCTGAAGATGCCGATATCACCCTTCAGCTCAAGGAAAAACTTGAGCCTCTGCTGGGCGAGCGCGTGCTGGAAAAAGTTTTTTATGAGGTGGAGAATCCCTTGATTAGGGTGTTGGCAGATATGGAATACGAGGGCGTGCAGCTGGATACCCGTGTGCTGGGAGAGTTCTCTGTCGAACTGGGTACCGACATTGCACAAACCGAGCAAAAGGTTTACGATCAGGCTGGAATAAAATTCAATCTTTCTTCTCCGAAGCAGCTCGGAGAAGTGCTGTTCGAGAAACTGCGCCTGGAGGAGTCTCCGCAGAAGACACGGACGGGCCAATATGCTACGGGAGAAGACGTACTCCAGAAGTTGGCCCACCGCCACGAGATCATCCACGACATCCTCCGCTACCGGGAATTGACTAAACTTAAATCCACCTATGTAGATGCGCTGCCACTGCTCATCAACCCCAAAACAGGCCGCATCCATACCACCTTTAACCAGGCGGTCGCAGTCACCGGCCGGCTGAGCTCCAATAATCCCAACCTGCAAAATATTCCCATCCGTACCGAGCGGGGCCGTGAAGTGCGTAAGGCGTTTATCCCGCGCAACGAAGAGTTCACCATCATTTCGGCGGACTATTCCCAAATCGAACTGCGCATTATCGCGGCAATCAGCGGAGACGAGAATATGCGGCAAGCCTTTATCAGCGGTCAGGACATCCATGCCGCGACCGCCGCTAAAGTCTACGGGATCCCCATCGAAGAAGTCTCCGCAGAGATGCGTCGCAATGCCAAAAGCGTCAATTTTGGGATCATTTACGGCGTCAGTGCTTTTGGACTGGCAGAGAATATTGGCATCAGCCGCTCGGAGGCCAGGGAACTGATCCAAAATTATTTTGCCCAGTACCCTTCCATTAAAAAATATATGGAAGACCAGATCGCTTTTGCCCGGGCAAACGGTTACGTACAAACGGTACTCGGACGCAAGCGCTGGCTACGGGATATTCAATCCTCCAATGCCGTGGTACGCGGATTTGCTGAGCGAAATGCGATCAATATGCCGATCCAGGGCACCGCCGCCGACATGATCAAGCTGGCCATGATCTCCATACACCAGGCATTCCAGCAACGGGGTTACCGGTCAAAAATGGTGCTTCAGGTGCACGATGAACTGGTCTTTGATGCCCACAAAGAGGAGGTGGACGAGATTAAACCGTTGATTCTGGAAAAAATGAAAGCAGCCCTTCCACTGGATGTGCCGATCGAAGCGCAGGTGGGAACAGGGGCGAACTGGCTGGAGGCTCATTAACTGTTACACCGCATCTGAATGTGCTGGTCTGGGAGAAAATCCCGGAATGACGTAGGCAGCCATTTGGCCGAATAACTGCTCGAGTTCCTGCATGGTGGCCACCTGCTCCAGCACAAGCATGAAATTTTTACCCACCTGCTTCAGCCGGACATGGTTGACCTCAGTCTGGATAAAGCGAAGAATCTGCTGAAAAATTTCCGATTCAAAATACACCGAATCCGGATTTCCGATAAAGTAACAACGGGCGCGACCGCCTTTGAACATGATCTTTTCGAAACCGATCTTAATGGCAAGCTTTCTGCAACGCAAAGCCGAAAACAAGGCCTCAGTCTGCGGAGGAATGGGTCCGAAACGGTCCGTGAGTTCCTGGCGGAAGTTAGCAAGTTGTGTATCATCTTCCAGGTTATCCAGCTGCTGATAGAGACTCAACCGTTCGGTGATGTTGGTCACGTATTGGTCGGGAATAAGGATCTCCTGATCGGTGTCCAGGGTGCAGTCTGATACAAAATCCTGCTTTTCTTCCAGTTGTTCCCGGAATAATTCCCGGAATTCAGTTTGCTTTAGCTCCCGGATGCTTTCATCCAGAATCTTGTGATACATGTCAAAGCCAATCTCGGCGATAAAGCCACTTTGCTCCGCACCCAAGAGATTGCCCGCTCCCCGGATATCCAGATCCCGCATGGCAATCTGAAAGCCGCTTCCCAATTCGCTATGTTGTTCCAGGGTCTGCAGCCGCTTCCGCGAATCGGTAGTGAGTGTGCTTACAGGAGGGGCCAGCAGATAACAGAAAGCTTTCTTATTGCTGCGTCCGACTCGTCCCCGAAGCTGATGGAGATCGCTCAAACCGAAATGGTGCGCATTATTAATGATAATGGTATTGGCATTGGGAATATCCACACCGCTTTCCACAATATTAGTACAGACCAAAACGTCGTAGCGGTGATGAATGAAGTCCAGGATGGTCTCTTCCAGGCGGTCCCCTTCCATTTTGCCGTGCGCGAAAGCCACTTGCAGATCCGGACATAGTCCTTGAATGATCCCTGCTACTTCTCGAATATTTTGTACCCGGTTATGAATGAAGAAAGTCTGCCCGTTCCGCTCTGCCTCAAAATAGATGGCTTCCCGGATCAGATCTTCATTGTACACGTGCAGTTCGGTCTGGATCGGCTGCCGGTTGGGGGGTGGCGTATTAATGATGGATAAATCCCTGGCGCCCATCAAAGAGAACTGCAGTGTTCTGGGAATCGGCGTGGCGGTTAAGGTCAGCGTATCCACGTTCACCTTCAGCTGCTTGAGTTTTTCTTTGGCGGAGACGCCAAATTTCTGTTCCTCGTCCACAATAAGGATACCCAGATCACGGAAACCGACTTGCTTGGCCAATAGGGAATGGGTGCCTATGATGATGTCAGTCTTGCCTTCCTTCAACCGTTGCAGGGTTTCTTTTTTCTCCCGGGCCGACTTAAAACGGTTTAAGAAATCTACCGTACAGGGAAATTCCTTCAGCCTTTCCGAAAAGGTTTGATAATGCTGATAGGCCAGGATGGTGGTGGGCACCAGCACGGCCGCCTGCTTGCTGTCGGCCACCGATTTAAATGCCGCCCGGATGGCTACCTCAGTCTTTCCAAAACCCACATCCCCGCAAATGAGGCGGTCCATCGGAGATTCCGACTCCATGTCCTTTTTTACATCAGCCGTCGCTTTGCTTTGATCGGGGGTGTCCTCATAGAGAAAGGACGCTTCCAGCTCTGCCTGCAGATAGGTATCGGGCGAATGCGCAAAGCCCCGTTCAGCTTTTCTTGCCGCGTAAAGCCGGATCAAATCCTTTGCAATATCCTTGACTTTGTTTTTGGTCTTTTCCTTGAGTCTGTTCCAGGCATCGCTGCCCAGCTTATTGACGCGCGGAGCCACTCCCTCTTTGCCGCTGTATTTGCTGATCTTATGCAGGGAATTGATATTGACGTAGAGAATATCATGGTCTTTGTAGAGGATGCGCACGGCTTCCTGCACATGGCCATGGTTCTCTATTTTCTCCAGTCCGCTGAACACACCAACCCCGTGATCAATATGGGTGACAAAATCTCCCGGCTGCAATTCCCGGAGCGTCTTTAGGGTGAGCGCCTTATTCTTGCTGTACGCCTGCTTTACCCGGTATTTATGATAACGCTGAAAGATTTGGTGATCGGTATAGCATACCCAATCATGATCATGATCAATAAATCCCTGGCTTAAGGCGAGCGGAATCGGGTAAAACGGGATATTGGCTTTCAGATCTTCGAATATGGCCCTTATGCGTTCCAACTGCTTCGGATTGTCTGAAAAGATATACAGGACATATCCCTGGTCGGTATGCTTTTTCAGATCCTCAATGAGCAGGTCAAACTTCCGGTTGAACACCGGTTGGGGGGCAATATCGAAGCGAAGCACATCGGCCTGGTTCCCCGGTTTGTGTAAAGGGCCGAACTCAATGACTTTCCGGGTCGAGAGCCATTGCGCCAGCTCCCCCGCCGTGTTGAAATCGGCAGCGGTCAGGGCCAAAGATTGCCGGGTATCCCCGGCCATGGCCTGCCCGGATAACACAGCTTGGCGGCCATCGCCCTGGAGAAACTGCTGCACCCGGGCCTCCAGTTCTGCAAAAGTATCCAGCAAAAAAGCCTGGTCATTGATCCACCATAAGGTATCAGCCGGCAAAAATTCGAACAATGAGGTTTTTTCACTGGCACTCCCTTTCACTTTCATGTTCGGGATCAGGGTGATCCGGGATAACATGCGCTCACTAAGCTGGGTTTCGGGGTCAAAGATCCGGATAGATTCGATCTCGTTGCCGAAGAGTTCCAGGCGGTAGGGTTTGTCATTACCGAAAGAATAGACATCGAGGATACCACCGCGCATGGCAAACTGACCGGGCTCATAGACAAAATCACTTCGTTCAAAGCCCGCTTCGGCCAGCCTGGCTAACAACGGATCCACTTCCAGGGTCTCTCCTTTATTCAACGCTATCATCGACGAAGAAAAGGCCTCCGGCCGGATGACCTTCTCAAACAGCGCAGCCGGATAAGTCACCAGAATCTTTCGCTTGGCTCCCGCCCCCGCCAACTTCATCAGCGCCTCGGTGCGCAGCATCAGATGGCTGGCATTCATAAAATCAAAGAATCCGGATTTCTTGAAGGAATCGGGGAAATAGAAGATATCCAGGGCGTGGAGAATATTTTCCAGATCGTTTTGGAAATAAGCCGCTTCTTCCCTGTCGCCGAGCACAAAGACGTGATTGTGCTCCAGATGACTCCATAGGGCCCCGGCAGCTAATGCCGCCGAGGCACCGGCAAGTCCCTGGAGGGAGAAATGGCCTGCGCCGGGCATAGATATCCTGTCCGCCAGCGTTTTGAGGCGGTCATCATCATGATAAGCCGTAAACAACGTATCCAGGTTCATCCCGCGGGGGCAAAGTTACGACAATATGGAATTGCGGGCCGGGTCCTCCGGATTTTTTTCTCCGCGGCTTGTGTTTTGCCGGTGTGGGGGGCGTCCAGGGGGAACCGGACGGATTTTCTAAAAATTCCCTAAAGAGTTGTGTGCTCGGGAATTTAGCCTTATCTTTTTCGCCAAATTGAACACGATGGCTGTAGCACCTTGGCGTAAAGGCGTTTTTACCCGCATCATTCAGGAAACTCACAATACACGTCGCTATTGGATCCAGATCCCCGAGATGGACCGGTTCGACTTTAAGCCCGGACAGTTCGTCACCCTTGAATTCCCCATCCATGAAAAACCGGCCAGGCGGTGGCGCAGCTATTCGATTGCTTCTTCTCCTTCGGGCACCAACGAAATTGAACTGGTGATTGTCCTGTTGGAAGGAGGAGCCGGAACAACCTGGCTTTTTAACAATGTCAAAGAAGGCGATGAAATTCCCGTACGGGGACCCCAAGGGGTATTCTCGCTCCCCGAAGAGGTAGACACAGACTTGTTTTTCATCTGTACCGGCACCGGGATCGCCCCGTTCCGGTCTATGCTTCATCACATCCGGGAGACAGGGCTTCCCAAGCACAAGCAGATCTACCTGATTTCCGGCACCCGGACCCAAAAGGATCTGTTATATCACCAGGATATGATCGAAGTGGAAAAAAGCCTGGAAAATCTGCATTACCTGCCGACGCTTTCGCGTGAAAAATGGGAAGGCAGAACTGGATATGTGCATCCCATCTATGAGGAGTTGCTGGCCGAGAGGCAGCCGGCACACTTCTATCTCTGCGGATGGAAAGAAATGATCAATGAAGCCAAGCAGCGAATTCAGGCCCTCGGCTATGACCGCAAGACGATTCACCAGGAATTATACGGGTAATTTCCACCCCCTTCCCTTATCGAGTTTTGATCCGCAGACACGCATGGCCGTCAACCTTTGATGGCATCCCACACCAGGTCCCCTACACGGGCGATCGGGATGCGATCCTGCTTTAAGGAATCCCGGTACCGGATCGTGACAGTCTGATCCTCCTTGCTCTGGTGGTCTACGGTCACGCAAAACGGGGTACCGATGGCATCCTGCCGCCTGTATCGCTTGCCAATGCTGTCTTTTTCCTCGTAATGGCAGTAGAAACGCCCTTTGCAGGCATCCATCAATCCGCGGGCAATCTCGGGAAGACCGTCCTTTTTCACCAGCGGTAAGATGGCCAGTTTGACAGGAGCCAGGCTGGGAGGCAATTTTAGCACCGTACGGACGTCTTTTTTGGCCGGGTCGGCAGTAGGCACCTCTTCCTCGGTAAATGCCTCGCTCATTACCATCATAAATGTGCGATCCAGCCCGATGGAAGTTTCCACCACATAAGGCACATAGCTCTTATTGATCTCCGGATCGAAATACTGGATTTTTTTGCCCGAGAACTGTTGGTGGCGGCTGAGGTCATAATCAGTACGGGAATGGATACCCTCCACTTCCTTAAAACCGATAGGAAACGCATACTCGATATCCACCGCCGCATTGGCATAATGGGCGAGCTTGGAATGGTCATGATACTGGAGGCGATCTTCCCGGATACCGAGACTGCGATGCCACTTCATCCGTTGCTCCTTCCAATAGGCATACCAATCCAACTCTGTACCGGGGCGTACGAAAAACTGCATTTCCATCTGCTCAAACTCCCGCATCCGGAAGATGAACTGCCGGGCTACGATCTCATTGCGGAACGCTTTGCCGGTCTGGGCGATGCCAAAGGGAATTTTCATCCGGCCCGTCTTCTGGACATTGAGAAAATTAACAAAAATGCCCTGGGCGGTTTCCGGGCGTAAAAAAATCTCACTGGCTTCTTCGCTGACGCTGCCTAACTGAGTAGAGAACATCAGGTTGAATTGCCGGATATCGGTCCAGTTTACCGTGCCGGATACCGCACAGGCGATTTGCTGGGCCTCAATAAGCGCCTTCAGCCCCGCAAAGTCATTCACTTTTAGCAATTCATCCATCTTTTGCAGCAGTTCATCTGCTTGCCGCTGTTTACCGGCCTCGGCAAGCTCATCCGCTTTGCCCTCAATGAGATGATCCACCCGATACCGCTTGTTGGAATCCCGGTTATCGATCATCGGATCACTAAAATTATCCACGTGGCCCGAAGCTTTCCAGGTCGTCGGATGCATAAAAATAGCGGCGTCGATTCCCACAATATTCTCATGCATCTGCGTCATACTCTTCCACCAGTAATCCCGGATATTCTTTTTAAGCTGCGCGCCGTGTTGCCCGTAATCATAGACTGCACTCAGGCCATCGTATATTTCGCTGGAAGGGAAGATAAAACCATATTCCTTGCAGTGCGCAATCAGGGCCTGCAATTTACTTTGATCATTTGCCATAGCCCGCAAAGATAATCCGGATTCATGAAAGAAGGAATTCCAGGCCCTGAGGCCGCGCCCGTTGCCGGGGGATATTCAGCGGCCAGGGCTGCCGGATTCACCGTCGCGGGAGAAACTACTCGGTATAATTGAGATCCTTGTGAAAAGTTTCTTCAATGGAGGAGGCTGCCACCAGGGCAATCACCAGGCATAGGGCTCCTACAATAGCGCCGCTGGCATACAAGGAAAAAGAGCGCTGCAACAGGGCGTACAACGCCGAGATAGGAATCAGCATCGCCCGGACAAAATTGGTCACCGTGGTAGTGACCGTAGCCCGCAGATTGGTACCAAATTGCTCGGCGGCGATGGTGACAAAAATGGCCCAATAGCCCACGGTAACGCCCAGGCCAAAACAAATCCAGTAAAAGGCGTTAGGAGTGGCGTTGAATAAATTAAAATACCCAAGGATCACCAGGGCCGTCAACACCAAAAACAGCAGCACGGTCTTTTTGCGGCTCTTCCACACCTGGCTGATGATCCCGCTTAACAGGTCTCCCACTACCAATCCTCCATAGCTGACCATCACGGCGGTAGCGGGATTTACTTTACCGCGTACACCCATTTGCTGGGCAAAATCATTGGAGAAAAACACCAGGATGCCTACCACATACCAGGTCGGCAACCCGATGAGGATACATTTGAGGTATTTCATAAACCGTTTGCCCTGCGTGAACAAAGACAGGAAATTCCCCTTGCTGACGGATGTCTGCTTCATCGCATTGAACATCCCCGATTCCAAGACGCCCAGCCGGAGCAACAACAGCAGTAACCCCAAGCCTCCCCCGATAAAGTAACAGGTGCGCCAGCTAAACTCCTCGGCAATCAATCCGGCTACCACTGCGCCGGATACCCCTATGGTGGGAATGAGCATCGTCCCGTATCCCCGCTTCTCCTTGGGCAGTACCTCTGCCACCAAGGTTACCCCTGCCCCGAGTTCTCCGGCCAGCCCCAGACCGGCCAAAAACCGCCAAACCAGGTAACCGGGCACACCATGGACGAAACCATTGGCAAAGTTTGCTATCGAGTACAGGATGATCGACCCGAACAACACTTTCAACCGGCCCTTCTTATCGCCGAGTATACCGAAAAGAATCCCGCCGATCAGCATTCCGGCCATCTGGACATTAATCAACAACAATCCTCTTTCCCGCACCTGGTCCGCAGTCAGCCCCAGGTCTGTGAGACTGCTCACCCGGATGATCCCGAACAATACCAGGTCATAGATGTCCACAAAATATCCCAGCGAGGCCACGATCACAGCCAAGCTGAAGATGGAACGGTTACGTGGTTCCATAATGAAGTACTTTACAATTTAGGAGGTGGTTTACAAAATCTGCAAGTGGTTTGCAAACAGGCGTCCCGGCCTTGCCGCCGGGGTTTTCTGCATCCGGGCCTGTGACATTGCTGCCCACGATATGCTGATCTGATCCGGGGACCGATGCAACCGCGGGGTTTACCATGGTAGGAATTATTTGAGTGGTAGAAGCGGCTAAGATAGAGTAAGTATCCGAAAAACACAACACTACGGAACCGGTCGTTCGCCACCGGCCGGAAGCGCTCTGGGTCATCAGGAGGCGTTGGGCACTTTCTTTTTCCTGAAGAGCAATTTCACTAAAATGGGGCCTGTAGTCAGTAGGATAATCGCCAGCACAATCAGTTCCAGGTGTTCCTGGAGACCAGGAATGGCTTTGCCGAGAAAATACCCCGCCAGCACCATGGAACTCACCCAGGCCACGCTCCCTATCATATTGAATACCGAGAACTTTTTAAAATCCATCCTGACGATACCGGCCACAATTGGGGCAAAGGTCCGGATGAAGGGCAGAAAACGCGCGAACACGATTGCCCCTCCCCCATACTTCTCATAGAATTCATGGGCCGCCACGAGATGTCTTTTTTTAAATAACAGGGAATCTTCTCGCTTGAATAATAAGGGGCCGGACTTTTTACCGAACCAGAATCCGGCATAATTGCCCAAAATACCTGCCAGGATCACCAGCACAGTCACCTCCCATACATTCATTCCCGAAATGTGGTTATTGATAGACAAAGTCATTCCAGTCACAAAAAGCAAGGAGTCCCCGGGAAAGAAAAAGCCGATAAACAAACCTGTTTCTGCAAAAATGATGAAGATCAGTAGCCACAGTCCCCCATGTTCCAAAATCCACTGCGGGTTGATCAAATGCTTAAAAAGTTCCCAATACTGATCCATATGATACCTTGCGTTAAAGACTCTTCGATCCCACGAATATCTGCATATTTTCTTTAGCATGCGGTCTCACGGTGTGATTAAAGGCAATTTTTATGGGAAAGCATGCTTGTGTGGGATTAACGAGTCCGTCCTATGCAGGAGTTTTCCGGACCAGGGCCTTCTCCCAGCGCGCCACTACCGCTGTGGCCATCCCATTGCCGACGATGTTGGTAGCCGATCGCCCCATATCCAGCAAGTGATCGATACCCAGCAAAAGCACGAGACCCGCCTGGGGAATGCCAAACAGTGAAAGGGTGCCGGCGATCACCACCAGAGCCGCCCGGGGGACGCCGGCAATTCCCTTGCTGCTTAACATCAACACCAACAACATGGTGATTTGCTGCCACAGGTCAAGGTGTATCCCGTAAATCTGGGCAATAAAAAGGCTGGCAAAGGTCATATACATCATGGAACCGTCCAGATTAAAAGAATAGCCTAAAGGCAGCACAAAGCTGACGATTTTGTTGGGGCAGCCAAATAACTCCAGCTCTTCCATGAGGGAAGGGAACGCCGCTTCGCTGCTGGAAGTGCTGAAAGCCAGCAGCACCGGATCTTTGATCCGCAACAGCAACTCCCATGCTCTGGCACCGATCACCATAAAGCCCGCCAGCGCGATCAAGCCCCATAGCATCACCAGTCCGCCATAAAATTCCAGAATGAACACGCCATATCCGGCCAGCACATCTATACCGTCTACCGCCACCACGGAAGCCATAGCTGCAAAAACCGCAAGCGGCGCCAATTTCATGACATAGCCCGTCACCAGCAGCATGACACGCGCGACCGCGTCGAGAAAATCTATGATGATCTGTCCCTTTTTGCCCAGGGCCGCCGTTCCCACGCCGAAAAAAATTGCAAAGACGACGATCTGCAGAATCTCATTATCGGCCATGGCCTCGGCAACGCTTTGTGGAAACATATGGGTGATGAACCCCCTGAAAGTCATGCTTCCCTTATCCAGGACGTCGGCCGCCTGGGCGTCAGGCACTTGGAGGTGCACCATATCGCCGGGTCGCAACAAATTGACGAGGACAAGCCCTATGCACAACGACACGAGAGAGGCCGAAATAAACCATGCCATGGTCTTGGCACCAACCCGGCCTACGGCTTTCACGTCTCCGAGCTTGGCCACTCCCACCACCAGGGTGGTGATTACCAGTGGTGCGATAATCATCTTGATCAGCCGGAGAAACACTTCGGTAATCACCGATATGTTCGTCGAAAAATGCTTCAGCCACTGCTCATCCGGATGCGTCCTTCTGAGCAGATAGCCCAGCAGGATACCTGCTGCCATCCCCACAAATATCCATAAGGTAAGCCGGCTGTTTTTCTTCATAGATTGATGCTTTGTTGGCCAAAAGGTTTTTTCTTTCTATTTTGCCCCTTCATTGCCTGGATCACGGGCCTTTTAAGCCGCCGGAAAGACTTTGCCTACACAAGTATAGGTAAAATGCCATCAACCAAAAAGGCCGGCCGAATTTAAAAGCCGGGACATCATTTTCAGAACGACATATTCTGCCTTACCACAAATACAACACGATGAGTTTATTCACTAGAAAGCCTATATCCTTGCTGCTGGCTGAAACGGCCGACACAGAGCACGGGTTAAAGAAGACTTTGAGCGCCGGCGCCCTGATCGCCCTGGGCATTGGTGCAGTGATCGGTGCCGGCCTGTTCTCGATTACGGGGCTTGCCGCGGCCAATCATGCGGGCCCGGCTATTACGATTTCCTTTATCATTGCTGCCGTCGGATGTGCCTTTGCTGGATTATGTTATGCCGAATTCGCCTCGATGATCCCCGTGGCAGGAAGTGCTTACACATACTCTTACGCGACGTTGGGCGAGTTCATCGCCTGGATCATTGGTTGGGATCTGGTGCTGGAATATGCTGTGGGCGCCGCTACGGTCGCTTCCAGCTGGTCGGGATACCTGGAAAAATTGTTCGAGTCCTGGGGATTGGCCTTGCCGCCGGAGTTGCTGCTCACACCGTTTGATTCCATGACTCTGGCCGGCGGAGAGGTGATTCATGGCCTGATTAACCTGCCGGCCGTCTTTATCGTGGTGCTGATGTCGCTGGTACTGATTCGCGGTACCCAGGAGTCTTCCTGGGTCAATAACATTATCGTGGTGTTGAAAGTGTCTATTGTGATCATATTTATTGTCGTGGGATTCCGTTATGTCCGCCCGGAAAACCTTACTCCGTTCATCCCCCCCAACCACGGAAACTTTGGAGAATTTGGCTGGTCGGGGATTATCCGGGCCGCGGCGATTGTCTTTTTCGCCTACATTGGCTTTGATGCCGTGTCTACAGCCGCACAAGAGACCCGCAATCCGAAACGGGCCATGCCCATCGGCATCCTGGGAGCACTGGCTATTTGTACCGTCCTTTATATGTTATTCGCATACGTCATGACCGGTGTGGCCAATTACACCACATTTGCACAGGGCGGCAATGAGTTGGCTCCCGTCGCCACGGCGATCAACCATATGGGCCCGATCGGTCCCGACGGCATGGTGCAACCGGCCTATCCCTGGCTGAACCGCTTCATCATTGTAGCCATTCTGCTGGGATACTCCTCGGTGATCCTGGTCATGCTGCTGGGCCAAAGCCGGGTCTTCTATTCGATGAGCAAAGACGGCCTGTTGCCGCGCCTGTTCTCGGATCTCCATGCCAAATTCCGTACGCCGGCCAAATCCAACCTGCTGTTCATGGTCCTGGTCAGCCTCTTTGCTGCCTTCATTCCCGGACGGGTGGTAGGGGAAATGACCAGCATCGGCACTCTACTGGCATTCATACTGGTATGCATCGGCATTATCGTATTGCGCCGGTCTATGCCGGATGCCCCTCGTGCGTTCCGCACGCCGTTGGTACCTTTGGTGCCTATCCTGGGAATATTGGTCTGCTTCGGCATGATGGCTTTCCTTCCCCTGGATACCTGGATCAGACTAATCGCCTGGATGATGATCGGCTTTGATATTTATCTTTCGTTTGGAATCCGCCGGAGCCATCTGGCCGATCATGATTCCGCAGGAGACCGGATTCGCAGCATTCAGGTCACCTCTTATTCGGGTCTCGGCCTTTGCGTGTTGCTGGCTATCGTGACGTTCCTGCATCACCGGATGACTCCGGAGCAGTCGGCCCTAATCATTTTTGCCGCCTGTATGTGTGCTTTTCATATCGCCTATTATCTGTATTACCTGTCTATCCGGATCAAAAAGTACCGCTCATAGGCCGCCGGGCGGCTGTGCCGGCGTAAATCTGCCGAACCGGGCCTTGCGGGCAAAGGGAGTTTACCCTAAATTTGCAGGCCTAACACCAAATTACGATGGGACGCATATTTGAAGTACGTAAAGCCAAGATGTTCGCGCGGTATGACCGCATGGCCAAGCAATTTACCCGTTTTGGCAAGGAAATCGCCATTGCCGTAAAGCAGAGCGGCCCGGAACCAGATAACAATCCCGCCTTAAGACGCATTATCCAGAATGCCAAGGCGATCAATATGCCGAAAGACCGTATCGAGGCGGCTATTAAACGTGCAGTCAGTAAGGACACGGCTAATTATGAAGAAGTACTTTACGAAGGATACGCCCCTCATGGGGTCGCTGTACTGGTGGAGACGGCCACGGATAATACCACCCGGACGGTAGCCAATATCCGGGCACTGTTCAACAAAGGCAACGGTAACCTGGGCAACAGTGGCAGCGTCAGCTTCTTGTTTAACCGGATGGGGGTGTTTACCCTTAGCCCCGAAGGCCAGGACCCTGAATGGCTGGAACTGGAACTTATTGATGCGGGCTTGGAAGAATTGGGAGAAAATGACGAAGGCAACCTCGTCATCCATTGTGCCTTTAACGATTTCGGGACCATGCAAAAGGCCCTGGAAGATAAGGGGATCGAACCGCTCAGTTCAGAGCTGGAATGGATACCGACGACTGTGACAGAACTGCCGGACGATCAGGCAGAAGAGGTACTCAAGCTGGTCGCGCGCCTCGAAGAGGATGAAGATGTCCAGAAAGTTTTTCACAACCTGAAGTAACCCGCTATTCGGCTTCCGGACCCAGGTAGTCGCCGGATCGTGGAGACCAAATTTCCCCGCCTGGGGCCGTTCTACAATTTTTCTTACGCTTCTCTTTGGCCGGATGCAACATTCTCCCTAAAAGCCTTGTCTTTTATACAGAGACCCTCCGGACTTAGGAGCAGTCCTGCGTTTACAAGATTTTTCACATCCCTCACGAAAAGGTGTTTGTGAATTAATTATTAACAAACTAATATGCAGGAAACTTGGCATGAAATTTAATAGATTTCAGTAATAAATGTAACCACCATGAATCTCTTGGTAATATTATTGTCGACAGTGGGCCTAGTGGTGGGTATTGGATTAGCCGTCTATTTCTTTATGAAACCGAAAATCGAAAGACGAACCGAGTTTGATGCGACGAGGGATTTATTCATCTAATGCATAACCAATACCCATAGGAATCCGTTTCCCACACGCACCGTAACATACGGGCGGGGTCGCATTGCCCTAACTTTTCCTTGGTTTTCTGACTTTCATACCGATCAATTCCCCCAGTCCCAATATTTTTGATACCCCTGTGCCGGATTCCAATGGCTGTCAGGCTCAAAATAATTCCACAATAGTGCGGAGACTTTTCTGGCCAAGTCCCACGCTTCGTTATCAGGCACCCAGCGCTTGTCCTGGTTATTCTTAGTGGCGATATAAAATACATAGTCTCCATGCGGCGCGTTAACCATCACCAGCTCCGACCGGGACGCATCCACCATACCTTGCTTAGACGCCGTTTGCACATAAGGCGGAATTTGCGATAAGGCATAATCATCCCAGAAAATATGGGTCATGTCCCTATACATCCGTTCGCTGGCCGCCTGACTGACTACTCTGCCCTGGCGGATCAGGGTCAGCAGCGTGGCCATTTCCCGCGGCGTGGTCTGCCCCCAACCATACTGATCATAGTTGGATTCCCTTCCCGGTGTCTGGGAGTTCACTCTCGTATGGGTAAATCCCTGGTCGGCCAGCCAACGGTTGATTGTGACACCCCCGCCCGCAAGGCTCTGGCACCACCGGGCCGCCACGTTGTCGCTGTGGGAGATCATGAGGGTCACAGCCACCGTGAGGTTTGTTTTGGTGCTATCCTTAAAATACTGCATCAGCCCCGATCCCCCGCGAGCCATTGAATCCCTGTAGAGCAGGGCTTGGTGATAATTAAGCGCTCCTTTATCGATCTTGTCGAAAATAGCCGCCAAGATCGGCACTTTGATAATACTGGCGGTCGGGAAAACAGTATCGGCGTTGATGGCCGCTACCCGGTTCGTTTTTAAATTAAGTACGTATACCCCCGCTGTCCCGTGAAAAGCATCTATCAGGGGCTGAAGGCGGTGGGTGAGTTCTGTGTCTGTCTTATACTGGCCGAGGGCCCTATGCGTGACACACAGGCCTCCCAACAAACACAAAACAAGCAGGGCAGATATCTTGGTCATGAGCAGGCGTTAACATTAAAGGACGATTATTCATGGTAAAAATACGTGCAAATCGATGATTTGTGAAATAGGAGCAAAACCCCAGGGCAAAGATGAACCCATACAAAACCAATGCCCGCTCATAGGAGGATTCGCCACACGATTCAATAAATACGCATCCGGCCCGATGAAACAGGATGGCACCCCTAAACACATGCCCAGTGCGATACCGTGGCTTCTACGTCGCAATGCGCCAAATTGAGTGCCTTGCCACCAAATAGCAGCGGAAAAATCCCTGACGGATCGTACATCATCCCAGAAAGTGGGTTCCGTCAGCGCCGTCAAAAATCGCCGCAAACAGCATACAGGCAATGTTGATGTGACAGTCTCACGGCGCTGAACGATCTGCTAGGCTTCATGCGGCTTGCCCGGTCAATCTCGTTTTGATACTTATTACTTTTATGTAAATTTACTTTCAAATCTGCTACTTATTTGCCTACTTCTACCCCTTATAATGAAAAGAAACTATTGCTAAAGGCTTCTCAAAGTGACGAAGTAGCTTTTAGCCGGCTGTTTTACGCCTACCACAACAGGCTGGGCGCATATCTTTATCGACTTACCGGATCTTTTGAAACGGCCGAAGAAATCATCCAGGAAGTGTTTGTCAAGGTTTGGACTAATCGGGAGGTGCTGCCTACCATTGAGTGCTTCCGTTCCTACATCTACGTGCTTTCGCGGAACCATGCCCTTAATTTCCTGCGCCAAGTAGCGAAGGAACGAATCAGGAAACGGCAGATCATTGAAACACTGAGGCAACAATTCAGCGAGGCCTACGATAGTGACTCCAATAACACGTCATCGGACTATTTTCTGCTTATTGACCAGGCCGTGGAAGAATTACCTCCGCAGCAACAGAAGGCCTACATTTTAAGCAAGCGGGAAGGGCTCAAATATGAAGAAATAGCCCAGAAAATGGAAATCTCCAGGGAAACTGTCAAAAGTTATCTAAAGCTAGCCACTCGCTTTGTCACGCGCTATGTACGCACACACGGCGATCCGATCTGTATTATTCTTTTATACCTTTTATCCCTTTCGTGCCTCTGAAAAGTATTTTTCATGGTGCAAAGTTTTTAGGCTATCTCACTAAGGCAGCACAATTTCTAATACCAATACCCCCTTTTTTTAACTTTTAGTGTCTTTCTATGCGTGGGACGTTTAGCGCATCTCGTTAACCACCTAAGCACAGGATATATGGCCTCTTTAAATACCGAAGAACTCTTCAGAAAATATTTCAACGGAATAGCGTCAGAAGCTGAGAAGGAGGCCTTTATGGAGTGGATCAGCCATGATGAGCACATTGATGAATTGCGTCAGCTCATGGATCGCATGTGGGATGAATTTGATGACAAAGAAAAATTATTCAATACTGCACAAAGTAATGATATCCTCAAGCAGGTCTTACAAAAGGATGTAGCCTTCCTGCAAAGACGAACGCGCTTATCCGGCCAGGCGCGGATGAAATGGTGGAAAGCCGCAGCAGCTGTATTTATTGGAATTATAACAGTCACAGGAGGGTATCTGTGGTATCATTATCGTCCTTCCGCGATCTCTCCTCCTATTGCTGAAAAGGCAGTACAGGATGTGGCGCCAGGGGGAAACAAGGCCATTTTGCGGTTATCCAGCGGAGAAACGATCGCACTGGACAGCGCCCAAAACGGCACACTGGCGCGGCAGGGAAACATCAGCGTTGTCAAACTTAAAAGCGGACAAATTGCCTATAAAGCACAACAGGCGGGTAACCGGAAATCTCAGGCTACCTCCTATAATACGCTGACAGTACCTCTGGGCGGTCAATACAACATTACGTTGCCTGATGGAAGCAAGGTCTGGATGAACGCCGCCTCCACACTGAAATTTCCCACCACCTTTTCTGTGCATGAAAGAAAGGTGGAGCTCACCGGCGAAGCATATTTTGAAATCGTCAAGGATAACAACCGTCCTTTTTACGTCAATGTACCATTCCATCAGCACAATGCGCACAATATCACCATTCAAGTATTAGGGACTAATTTCAATATCAACGCCTATGACGACGCCCCTTCTATTAAAACCACGTTACTGGATGGCGCTGTGAAAGTCGTCAAAGGAAAAGAAAGCAAACTGTTAAAACCCGGTCAACAGGCAGACATAAACCGAGATAACCATCAAATGAAAATTATAAAGGCAGACCTCGAATCAGTGGTGGCGTGGAAAAACGGATTGTTCAATTTTACCGATGAAGGAATGGCGGAAATTATGCAGAAAATATCGAGGTGGTATAATATCGAGGTGGTATATCAAGGGAAGATACCCGATGGGCATTATACCGGTATCATCAGCAGGGATACCAACTTGTCCCAGGTTTTAAAAATGTTGGAATTCAGCGGAGTTCATTTCAAAGTAGAAGGCAAAAAACTTATAGTGATGTAATTATTATACACGCTCTAAACCTAAATCCATGAAATTCTCAAGGGCTCCTTAAGGCTTCATAAGGACAAAATAAAAACCGTCTCGACTGGCATTCGAGACGGCAAATGAGCTATTCAGTATCACTCAATCAGCAAAAAAAGAATAACAATGAATATACTCAACGCTTGCAAAGATATGCAATATAATTGTATTGTTATACCCCACCCCCTTCCCTGGTTGGCTCGCATATCCTCAATTAAAAACCTGCTAATAATGAAACTGTTTCTTGTTTTGTTAATCGCGACTGGTTTGCAAGTTACAGCTAAGTCTTCTGATGCTCAGGATGTAACTATTACAGGAACAAACCTCTCGATGGATAAGATCTTTCGGGAAATCAGAAAGCAAACAAATTTCCAATTTTTTTATAAGAATGAATTTCTGGAATCGGCAAGGCCGGTAAATATCAACGTGCAGCGTGTACCTGTCGTACAAGCCTTAAACCGTGCATTTGACAATCAGCCATTGACCTACGCCATTATCGGAAAAACAATAGTGATCAAAAAAGTACCCCACACGGATCCTTCCTCCGTTGAAGCCCTGCATCCCCTGGCAGACATTTCAGGGACCATTGTAGATTCGGCTACCGGACGGCCCCTAGTAGGGGTAACCATTCAGATCAAAGGAGGTACAGTAGGGACCACTACGGATGCGAATGGGAAGTTTCAACTGTCCGCCGATGAAGATGCCACCTTAGTCGTCTCCTACCTCGGATATAGCTCCAAAGAAGTAGCGTTAGGCGGCAGAACTACCATCACCATTAGTCTTTCTTCTTCCACGAGTCAGTTAAATCAAATTGTGGTCACTGCCCTGGGTATCAGAAAAGAAGTCAGAACCTTGGGGTACTCCACCGATGAGGTCAATCACGACGAAGTGGCACAGAACCGTACCAATACCACCTTGGGGGCTTTGCAAGGCAAGGTGAGTGGCGTCAACATCACTTCCTTAGGGACCGGCCCTCAAGGCACTACCCGAATTCGCATACGGGGCCAATCCTCATTCAGCGGGACCAATACACCGCTAATTGTGGTAGACGGTATGCCCATCGACAATTCAAGTTATGTGAAAGGAGGCAGCTTTTCGCCGAGAAATTCCCTAAACAATTCTGATGGAGGAGACGGACTTTCCAGCATTAATCCGGACGATATAGAATCGATGACCGTGTTGAAGGGAGCAGCTGCAGCGGCACTATACGGATCGAGAGCTAAGGACGGCGTCATTATGATCACCACCAAAAAAAGGGGGGATAAAAAGGGTATAGGCATCGAATATAATTTGAATTTTACTACCGAGACCCCGCTGGACTTTACCGATTTCCAATATGAATATGGGCAGGGAGAAGGAGGCAAACGACCCACTGCCCCCTATCCCACCTCGGGTATCTGGAGCTTCGGAGAGAAATTCGAACCGGGAATGACGCAGGTCTTATTCACCGGTATAGAGGTTCCCTATAAGCCGGTCTATAACCGGGTGAGAAAATTTTACAACATAGGAAACGACATCACCAATACGGTCACCCTCTCTAATAGCGGAGATAACGGAGGCTTCAATTTGTCATTGGCCAATACCTATAACAGAAGCATAGTGCCCAATTCGCATTATGACAGAAAAACGATTAATCTGGGATTTATTCAAAATATCACCAAGAAGTTATCCGTACAGGGAACTGCCAATTATTCCAACGAATACAATAAGAATCCGGCACAAGTCGGTGGACAGGAATTCTCGACGCCAAGTTCGGTTTTCACTATAGCCAACTCGATGCCCTTTAATCTGCTTCACAAATTCATGCTCGACTCCAACGGCAACGAATTCGTTTATGCCAGGTTCTTACCCCGCACCAACCCATACTATTCAGCTTATGAGCACTTCGAAAACATCAAGCGAGACCGACTATTCGGCAATATTGCCGTTAAGTACCAATTTAACGACTGGCTATATCTCCAGGGGCGCATTGCCCAGGACCTCTATACCAGAAATCAGGATTATAATTTGCCTACCGGTTACGCCGCGATAGGGCCTGCCCCGGCCGGGTTTGTCAATGGATCCTATATTCAGGAGGTAAGGAAATTCAGAGAAAGAAATTACGACTTCCTATTGGGAGCATCCCACACCTTCGGTAAGATCGGGGTGGATGGCACCTTCGGCGGAAACCAGATGTACCGTCGCATGGAATACAACAGCGTAGCTGTTCAGGATTTCATCCAACGAGGACTCTATACGATCATGAACGGAAGAGCCAAAGACCCAGAATATGCGCTCACAGAAAGCAAGGTAAACTCCTTATACGGAGCACTTGAATTTTCTTATCAAAGCTTCCTGTATCTGAATGTCACAGGGCGTAACGACTGGTTTTCCACATTGGCCCCTTCCAGCCGGAGCATCTTTTATCCTTCGGTAACGGGAAGCTTTATCTTCACCGATGCGATTAAAGGCATGCCTTCTTGGCTGAGCTTCGGAAAGCTTCGAGCTGCATTCGCACAGGTGGGGGACGACAATGTGGCCCCTTATTCCAATGCGCTATATTATCAGGTCAACAATAACCTTTTTCCGAATCCGCAAGGTCAAATGATTCCTGTCGGCGGAATCAATACCTCTACAATACCCAATGGAGACCTAAGGCCCCTGACCATTACAGAGGCCGAAGTAGGCTTTGATTTAAAATTCCTCAACAATCGCATCGGGTTAGATATGTCCTTTTACAGAAAGATTACCAAGAACCAGATCATATCTGCCCAGATATCCACCACGTCATCCTATAGTTCCCAACTAATCAATGTGGGGAAAAGCATGAACAAGGGAATAGAAATGGCAATCACGGCAACTCCTGTTACCACACCCACCTTCAACTGGGATGTAAATATTAATGTGACTTACAATACTTCCAAAGTATTGAAACTGGGACTTAATGAAGCGGATTCTATGATATCTCTGGGCGGTATCCGGGAAGTGGTGGGCAAACCCCTGGGCCAGATTTATGAATATATGTATCTGCGCGATGACCAGGGCCGACAGGTATTTGATCCTAATAGCGGCTTCCCGATGCGGACGCCTGAAAAAGTAAACGTGGGAAGCAATCAGCCCAACTATTTTGGCGGGATCACTAACTCTTTCTCCTATAAGGGGATAAGCCTTTCCTTCCTGATTGATTTCAAACTCGGCAAAGATTATATCGTTGATGGAGGCTCAAACAGGAACTACTGGAGACATGGCTTACACAAAGGAACCCTTCCAGGAAGGGATGTCGGATATATGATTGGAGATGGTGTCAACCCGGACGGAAAAGTGAACACCACAAAAGCCGAGATTCAGCCTTACTATGAATCTGTAACAAGCTTGGGCATAGCAGAACCCTTCATCTATAATGCTGGCTTCTGGAAGCTACGACAAATTAGTCTGAGCTATGATTTTAGCAGATTCCTTTCGGACAAATTTTTCATAAAAGGATTAAGGTTGAGTGTTGTTTCGAATAACGTAGCCGTATTAAAGAAATGGACCGAGAATATGGATCCGGAGGAAGTATACGGATATTCAGATAACAGTTCGGGGGCCGGCTGGTCCAGTCTTCCCATTACGCGGAGTATAGGGTTCAACCTTAATGTAAAATTCTGATTGACCCACTGTGCGCTCTGATCGATTATCTCTAATCTTAAACTATGCGTTATGAAAAATATAAAGCTATATATGTTGAGCTTATTTGTGGCTCTTGCAGTGGCGTCAGGCTGCGACAAAGGATTCACAGAGCTGAATACCAATAAAGTAGATCCCACTTCGCTCGATCCTGTATTCGTCATGAATAAGTCTGTCATCGATGCGGTACTTACCTCGGCCGGAAACACACAAGCCTGGCTTTGTTACAACTTCCCAATTGTTCAACAAATGGTCACTCCCTTCGGGAGTTCTTTGACAGGGGGAAACTACAACCAGTTAAACCCCAACAATGCGACCATATTGTGGAATACATATTATACGGATGTGGTAAAGCAGATTGTTGACGCTATCACAAAGAGCTCGGACGGGTACAAAGATCCCAATCTCAATAAGATGGCCCGGATCTGGAAATGCTATGTGTTCATGGTGCTCACCGACACCTATGGGGATGTGCCCTATTTTGATGCAGGAAAAGGATACCTGGACAAGATGATCAGTCCAAAATACGATGCACAGCAAGACATCTATAATGACATTCTGAAAGAACTTGATGATGCATCCTCTACGTTAGATCCTTCCGTGGCGCCTTTGACCAGCGATATTCTTTACGGAGGGAATATTGTCAAATGGAAACGGTTCGGATACTCGCTGATGCTCCGCGCGGCGATGCGATTGACCAAGGTCGATCCTGCTTCTGCAAAAAGCTATGCCACTAAGGCAATCCAGGGTGGAGTAATGCAGTCTAACGAAGACAATGCCGTATTAAATCACACCTCACTGTACATCAACTATCTGGGCGATGAAGTATCGGGACGTGAAAAGGCTAATTTTTATATGGCCGAACCATTTATCGACTTCATGAAGAATAACCATGATCCTCGTCTTCCTGTATTTTCTATTCGGTATGTAGGGGCACTCAATGGGACGCAACAGGTACCGGCCCGGGCCTCGACCGATCCGGCAGACCAGATCGGCATGCCCATGGGATATAACGACGTATCTATTGCAAACACATTCCAGGAAAAAGGTGTCGTCAGTCTTTGGGATTACTCCCAGGGAAATATCACTACAATTCTGAGCACGTCCTCGCCGGAGTTCTTTGTGACTTACGCAGAGACTGAACTGCTTCTTGCAGAAGCAGCGGCACGCGGATGGATTTCAGATGATCCTGCTGCCCTATTCGCCACGGCGATCAGGGCAAATATGGAACAAATGTCTGCATACGGTCCGAATGCGACCATCGATAAAAGCGATATAGACGACTATATCAACCAACATCCGTTGGATCCCGGTAAGGCGCTCGAGCAAATCAACACGCAATACTGGGTGGCATCGTTCCCGAACGGTTCGGAATCTTTTGCCAATTTCCGGAGGAGCGGCTACCCGGCCCTCAAGCCAAACCCCTATCCCGGCTCGGAGATTCCGGGTGAGTTCATTCACCGGCTCGTTTATCCGGAAAGCGAATACGTAGTCAATAAGCAAAACGTGGAAGAAGCTGTTTCCAGGCAAGGACCCGATAAGTTAGATACCCGGGTATGGTGGGATAAAAAATAACCTGTTACAACATATACTTACTCACAATCAAACCGTACATCAATGATGCACATCACAAAAAAAAGCAGCTCAAGTCGTAGAGACGCTCTCAAAATACTCGGCCTGGGATCGGCGGCAGGTATACTTGGAGCCTTTGGGAATGTTCCGTCGGCACAAGCACAGCGGCTGAGAGATCTTCAAAAACCGCCCCAGGGTCTTCCCCCGGTCAAGGTGAAAAGTGTCAAGGCGATTGGCACGGCTCCGGAACATTCCAATCTGATCGTAGTGAAAGTAGAGACTACAGAGCCTGGGCTCTATGGTTTGGGCTGTGCCACGTTCACCCAAAGGGCCGAAGCCGTCGTGACAGCCATAAACAGTTACATGGGCGATTTTGCCGTAGGGCGGGATGCGGATAACATTGAAGATATGTGGCAGGCCTTCTTTGTAAGCTCCTATTGGAGAAACGGGCCGGTCCTCAACAACGCATTGAGCGGTCTTGACCAGGCCTTATGGGATATTAAAGGAAAAAGGGCAGGAATGCCACTGTATCAGCTGCTGGGAGGCAAATCCCGCTTTGCAGTCGATTGTTACGGGCACGCGGATGATCGAACTCCGGAGGGAGTGGCCGAAAAGGTACAGGCCTTTATGGACCAGGGATACCGGCATGTGAGAATCCAGCAAGGGGGCTATGGCGCCCTGGGCCTTGCCCAACAACCAGATTTCAAAGAAGCAGCATATGGGAAACCAAGAGATGGATTTATGGATGAAGAAGCGTATCTGAAATCCGTCCCGAATATGTTCGAGGTAGTGCGCAAACGATGCGGTGAGACCGTGGAATTGCTCCATGATGTACATGAACGGATTCAACCCATGAACGCCATCAACCTGTGCCGCCAATTAGAGCAGTACAGGCCATTTTTTGTGGAAGACCCCGTTTCTCCGGAGAATATGGACTGGTTCAAGCAGTTGCGGGCCAGCACTACCGTGCCCATCGCTATGGGAGAGCTTTTTAACAATACCAATGAGTTCGTCGAACCCATGGCTCACCACCTGTTTGATTATATCCGTTGCCATGTATCCCAGATCGGAGGAGTGACCCAGGCCATGAAAGTGGCCCGGCTGGGAGAGTGGTTCAACGTAAAAACGGCATGGCATGGTCCCGGCGATGTATCTCCGGTGGGACACGCTGCACAGGCGCACATCGATCTGGCCGTATGGAATTTCGGCATCCAGGAGGAAAGTCATTTCTCCGATAAGCTACGGGAAGTATTCCCGGGAAGCCCGACCATGAAGAACGGCTATATGTATGTCAATGAGGTGCCCGGCATCGGTGTGGATATCAACGAAAAGGAGGCGGCCAAATACCCCATCTCGAACCGGGCCGGAAACTGGACCGTACGCAAACGGGATGGTACTATTGTCAGACCATGACCACGATGCCCTGTAAATAGTCGGGTAACCGTCTTCGATGGGTCTGAGCGCAAGAACCCTGTTTGGCTCTACAGGAACAGACAAGACGGTTACCTATTTTTTTTAAACTCCACACCGCTGTAAAGGCCCCAGTCTCTCTTTGGGCATTAACAGTCCCTTGTAGACTTACTGCCAAAAGGTCTTTTAATCATCTTTTCATGATGTATCTCGTTGCAGCAAGCCATGTTCACAATATGGCATGACTTGCCTTTCAAGATCGATATCTCGTCTTGAGCCGCTATAGGATCAAACCTTGCCATCTATATCACTGAAAACAGGGAGGAAACCCTCTCCCTTGAGGGGTTGGTCGCAAAGCGCTGAGAAAATCCCACAGATTCTCCCGTCCTGTTCAGAATTCACAATCCATTTTGATACTTCCGACTTTTGTGTAAATTTACTTTCAAATTCCCATTTTATTGCCGAACTCTACCCCTCATAATGAAAAGGAACTTTTGGTAAAGATCTCTCAGGGAGATGAGGCGGCCTTTACTCAATTGTTTTATGCCTATCATAATCGACTAGGGGCATACGTCTACCGGCTCACCCGATCTCCTGAAGTCACCGAAGAAATTGTACAGGATGTATTTATGAAGATTTGGTCTAATCGGGGTGCCCTGTACGAAGTGGAGAAATTCGGTTCCTATATTTACGTACTGTCCCGCAACCAGACTTTCAACCAACTTAGACGAATAGCCCGGGAACATATTCGCAGGAAAAAGGCCCTGGAAAACATGGACGGCTTCTATCAGCCTGTCGATTTATCGGAACAATCCGACGACTATTTTTCGCTGCTTGAAGAAGCAGTCGAAGAGCTTCCCCCGCAACAACAACGGGTCTATCTATTGAGCAAACGGGAAAGGATGACCTATCAGGAAATAGCTCTTCAGCTCCATATTTCTAAAGAGACGGTAAAAAAACACCTCAGCCTCGCTAGCAAATTCATCATCAATTATCTGCGTTCTCATCGGGATCTATTGATCTTATGCTTGTTAATCAGCCTTTAACTGAGCGCCGAAGGCCATCCCCTGCTTCGATATAAGACGGCTATAGGAATTATTCTTCAATTTTTTTCTGCCCTATTACCCTTTTTTTGTGCCAGCGGTGTCCTTTATTCAGACAGGGCCTATTACCTATCTGCAATTTGCCACAATGAGCTTAGACCATACAAGAAAGACAACTTTATTTAAACGGTATTTCAACCATACGCTCAACGAAGAGGAAAAAAATGAGCTCATGGAATGGATACGTAACGGGCAACATAAGGACGAAGTGATCGCCTTGATGAACAAGGCTTGGGAAGAGTTTCAGGAAGAGGGTGTGGTATTCACAGACAGTCAAAGTGAAAAAATGCTGCACGCAATTATCCACGGTCAAAAAGCAGATGAAAACCTCGCAGAACCGATAACCGACAGGAAGGTCATCTTCAAAAACCGGTGGTTGGCAGCAGCTTCAATTAGCATTGTCTTATTAACAGGCCTATATTTTTGGCACTCCAGATCCGGTTCAGCCCCTGTTGCTCCTCCGACGCAGGCTGTACAGGTCAATACAGATTTGCCACCCGGCGGAAACAAGGCTGTCCTCACCCTTTCAAACGGCAAAGTCATTATATTGGACAGTGTAGAGAATGGTGCCCTGGCTCAACAAGGAGCCACCAAGGTGGTCAAGCTCCAAAGCGGTCAGCTGATATACAAAAAACAGAACCTGACTGAACAATCAGGGAAGGTCTCTTTTAATACTCTCGCGGTACCAAGAGGCGGACAGTATGAACTTACCCTCCCGGATGGAAGTAAAGTCTGGCTAAATGCGGCATCTTCGTTAAAATTCCCTACTGCATTTACAGGAAAAGGCCGACAGGTAGAACTAACCGGAGAGGCTTATTTTGAGATCGCCCAGGACAAAGAAAAACCTTTCTCCGTGGTTATTCCTTCAGGAATTTCGCAAAGCCAACCCATGGTGATCCAAGTATTGGGTACACATTTTAATGTAAACGCCTATAAAGACGAGCCGGCCATCAAAACAACTTTGCTTGAAGGAGCTGTCCGTGTAGCACAAGGACCCAGCAGCCGTCTGCTCCAGCCCGGACAGCAAGCCAAAACCACCAAGGGAACCGACGATATTAATATTATCAAGCCCAATATTGACGAAGTTATTGCATGGAAAAATGGCATCTTCCGATTTGACAATGAAGACTTGCCTACAATTATGCGAAAAATTTCACGGTGGTATGATATCGAAGTGGTCTTTCAGGACAACAATCCTGAAAGCCGGTTTTCAGGAATGATCAGCCGAAACACGAATCTATCTCAAGTACTCCAAGTGTTGGAAATAAACGGCGTGCATTTTAAAATTGAAGGGAAAAAAATATCGGTATTGTAGCATACCGATATCCTGTTTCCTTGGATAAATACACATCATATGGAATTCTTAAGAGCTCCGTAAGGCCCTATTTTTTGGCATCAACTTATAAGAAAACCGTTCCGAATGGTACTCGGAACGGCTGGTTTGAGTTATGCTATATTATCGCCTCTGAACTAAACAATAATACTTATCCTCAAACATTGCAAAGATATGCAATTTACTGTTATCCAAAGATACGGCGGTCGCTTCATACGCCTGTCCTCCGTCAAAATCCTGCAGGTAATGAAACTCCTTGTTTTGTTCATTGTAACCGTAATGCAGGTAGCTGCCAAGCCATCCGACGCCCAGGATGTTACCCTTTCCGGCAATAATCTCTCTCTTGAAAAAATATTTCAGGAGATCAGCAAACAAACTGATTACCAGTTTCTCTACAGAAACGAGTTTCTGGAACTCGCCAAACCTGTAAATATTCATGTACTAAATGTACCAGTCACCAAAGCACTTGACCTTTGCTTTGAAGGCCAACCTTTTACCTACATGATTGTAGGAAAAACCATTACAATCCGGCACAAGCCACGCAATTTGCCGCCTATTCAGCAACCTCCTCCCCCGCAAATTGAAATTCTTGGCACCGTAGTGGATTCACTTACCGGAAATCCGCTGGTCGGGGTAACCGTTCAAGTGAAAGGAGGGACGACAGGAACCACGACCGAAGCCAATGGCAAGTTTACTTTGTCGGCTGATGAACAGTCGGTTTTGATCGTTTCCTACCTCGGGTATGCAAGAAAAGAGGTCCCGGTCCAAGGCAGGACCAATATATCAATCAGGCTTTCCAGTACCTCTACCAGCTTAGACCGGGTAATCGTTACTGCGCTGGGCATCAAACGCGAAAGCAAAAGCCTTGGTTATGCTACTACGGAGGTAAAAACCACGGATCTTACCGAAAACAGGACCCCCAAATTCATGAATGCACTGGAAGGGAAAGTACCCGGCGTATCAATATCTTCTCTTGGCTCCGGTCCGGGCGGAAGCACCAAAATCCGGATTAGAGGCCAGTCTTCGCTTGGGGGTGAAAACTCACCCTTGATCGTGGTCAACGGGGTTCCCATTGACAACAGCAACTTTGGGGTAAGAAGTGGCCTTTCAGGCTCGGTAAGGGGTGATCATCTGACCGTCGATGGCGGCGACGGACTGAGCAGTATAGATCCTGAAAACATTGAATCGATGACCATACTCAAAGGAGCAGCTGCCTCTGCTTTATATGGATCCCGGGCTAAGGACGGGGTAATTATGATCACCACAAAAAGCAGAGGAAGCAAGCAAGGGATAGAATTAAGCTACAACCTGGACTACAGCATTGGGATGCCACAGGATTATACCGATTATCAATATCAATACGGCCAGGGTGAAAACGGTGAAAGGCCTACAAAGCCGAACCCTACCTCAGGAGTATGGAGTTTTGGAGAAAAATTTCAGCCGGGAATGACCCAAGTGTTGTTTGATAGTGTAGTGGTGCCCTATACGCCGCAAAGGCATCAAGTGACGGACTATTATAGGAACGCCACCAACATCAGTAATACGGTCTCCCTGGCCTACGGTGGAGAAAACGGAGGATTCAACCTCTCATTATCTAATTCAACCAGCCAATCTATTTTACCCGGCTCAAAATTCAACCGCAAAGGAATTAACCTGGGCTTCACGCAAACGTTTAAGAAAAAGCTGACTATTTCTGGAAACATCAATTATTCGAACGAAGAAAATAAGAACCCTGCCAACGTCGCAGAACAAGATTATAGTCCGGTGGTGATCTATACCCTCGCCACTTCGATGCCGCTGTATTTGCTAAAACAATATGCTACGGACGAAAACGGCGACGAATATCCCTGGTCACGATTCACCGATAGAACTAACCCGTATTTCGCCCTCACCCGCTTTGATAACATCACCAAGGACAGGGTATATGGCAACGTGACGGCCCGGTACGATTTTACGGACTGGTTGTATCTCCAGGGACGAATCGGTCAGGATTTCTATGTACGGGATCAGGATTATAACCTGCCAAACGGGGCACAAAGAAGCGCTCCGGCCCCTGCGGGATTCGTCAACGGACAATATGTGCAGGATGCAAGGCGTTTTCGGGAACTCAATATGGACTTTCTTATTGGCGCAGAACAAACCTTCAATGATTTTGGGGTTAACCTCAACATCGGTGGCAATCAGATGCGTCGATTCTCAGATCGCCATAATGTATTTGTACAGGATTTCTATACGCGCGGCCTATATACGATCGGCAATGGAAGACAGGTCTCCCCGATCTACGATATATCAAAAAAACAGGTTAATTCGTTGTACGGAACACTCGGGCTCTCTTATAAAGGTTTTCTCTTCTTGAATGGAACCGCCCGAAACGACTGGTTCTCAACTCTCTCTCCTGCGGAAAGAAGTATTCTTTATCCTTCAGTGAGTGCCAGTTTCGTCTTCTCTCAGGCTTTCCGATCTGTCCTACCCGATTGGCTCACGTTCGGCCAAGTTCGAGTTTCATATGCAGAAGTGGGTAGCGATACAGACGTTCCGCCCTACTCCAACCAGCTAAATTATCTGATCAATGCCCAGCAGTTCCCCGACCCGGCAGGTGTGCCTGAACCGCTAGGGGGCATCAGCGGGTCGGTGGTACCGAACCGTAATCTGAAGCCTATGCGTGAGAAGGAAGCCGAGGTAGGATTAAAAATGGAGTTTCTGGACAATGCCTTTGGTTTCGACATCTCATACTACAATAAACTCTCTACCGATCAAATTGTCCAGGCCGAAATCTCCACCTCCTCTGGATTCCAGGATCAGCTCATCAATGCCGGGGAAAGCAGGAACCGGGGTATTGAAATGTTGTTCACCGCCTCTCCTCTGAGAAGAGGCGCACTGACCTGGGACATGAGTATCAATGCTTCCTACAACATTACCCGGGTACTGAATCTGGGAGGAGCCCTTGGAGGCACTAACTCTATTACGGTAGGTACCGGAGATTTTGCAGGAGAGTTGCGGCAGGAAGTAGGGAAGGAAATGAACCAATTATACGGATACGGTTATTTAAGAGATTCGCTGGGCAGAATAGTATTCGATCCATCGACGGGGCTTTATTACCGCAGCACTGAGCAGTTGAATTTTGGAAGCGCACTGCCCAAATGGGTGGGAGGCATATCCAATACCTTTCATTATAAGGGAGTCATGTTATCGTTCCTCATTGATTTCAGCCTTGGCGGGAAGCTCATTTCAGGAACTCATATCAATGCTTACCGGGAGGGATTAGATAAAGGAACTTTACCAGGAAGAGAGCAAGGTTATGTCATCGGTGATGGGGTGAACCCCGATGGAAAAACCAATACGGCGCAAGCTCCCGTGCAAAAATATTATGAGAATATTCGTACGCTGCGGACCTCGGAACAATCCGTATTCAATTCGGGTTTTTGGGAATTCCGTCAATTGAATATCGGTTATGACTTTACTAAGTATGTCTCTTCACTCCCCTTCATCTCGGGGCTGAAGTTAGGCCTGGTCATTCATAACGTAGCGCTTTTGAAGAAATGGGTACCTCATGTTCATCCTGAGCAGATACCTTTTGAATCCGATAATATGATGGGGCTGGAATCCACCGGATTGCCTATTACCCGAAACATCGGATTCAATCTTGATGTCAAATTCTGATCTGACCATCATCGCGGTATTCACTCACACAAATTGTATAAAAATGAAAAACATACATAAATTCGGATGCGTGCTTGCCCTAATTCTCGGATTATGCGCCTGCGATAAAGGATTCGATGAGTTAAATACAAGTCCTATTGCATTAGGCTCTGTCAGTCCGGACTATCAACTTAATCAAGCCATAGTCAACGCTTCGCCGGGGCTTTCCCAGATTCAGGGAGGAACCTCCATTGTAAAACAACAAGCGAGGGTCTTCACCGGGGTGGGTGCTTTGGGCAACTTCAATACAGACGGGAGAGAAACCTCGTCGTCCAACTGGAATACAGGCTATCAGAATATCAGAAATTTGGTAGACGTCCTCACTAAAACTCAGGAAGACCCCACAAAGGCCAACCTATACAACATGACCAGAATCTGGAGGGCATTTTCCTTTATGATCATCACAGATAGTTATGGAGACATCCCTTATTCACAAGCAGGCCTGGGGTATTCAGAGGGTGTAGTAAAGCCTGTTTACGATCCGCAGGAGTCTATCTACAGGGATATCCTTAACGAGTTAGACCAGGCGGCTTCTTCCTTGAATATTACTAATCCTGTCATTACCACCGACATCCTCTACAAAGGGGACATTGACAAATGGAAACGCTTCGGGTATTCGCTTATGTTGAGGGCCGCCATGCGATTATCAAAGGTGGATCCCGAGACGGCTAAAAAATACGTAAGCATAGCCGTATCAGGAGGCCTGATGCAATCCAACGACGATAATTCAATGCTCATCCACACTTCCGATTTTCCCAATGCAGTCGGCTCCTCGCTCAACGGAGGACAGTCCTATTATCAGTACCTCGTCGAAGATTTCGTCAGCTATCTCAAGGACAATAACGATCCTCGCCTGGCGTCTATCGCTGTCCGGTATGTAGGGGCCAAGGGAATTGCCGACCAAGACGAAGCACACGCGGATCGTTCGCCCAGCGTTCAAATCGGGATGCCCATGGGATATGACAATACTACGATTGGACCAATAGCCGACGCGGCAGGTCTTTCCAGTTTCTACGCCTACAGTCAGCTCGACCGCACCCGAATGGGTAGTCCCACTGCACCGGTGTTTTTCCTCACGTACGCACAAACCCAACTGCTTCTGGCAGAAGCCGCCTACCGCGGCTGGACGTCCGGATCACCGGCCACCTACTTTGCCAACGGTATAAAAGCAGATATGGAACGTTATGCCGAATACGGATCAAATACATCGATCAATGAGCAGGACATCAATAGTTATCTGTCTGCTCATCCACTGCAGGCAGGCCACGAATTAGAACAAATAAACACGCAATACTGGGTAGCCTCCTATTTGAATGGACCGGAAGCCTGGGCCAACTTCAGAAGAAGTGGTTATCCGGACCTGCCTCCAAACCCTTTGCGCGGTGACCTGGGCCCCAATGAAGACTTTATGCGAAGATTCGGCTACCCCGAATCTGAGTCAGTTGTTAACAAGGATAATTATCAGCAGGCTGTCTCGCGCCAGGGGCCAGACCGAATTGACACTCGGATCTGGTGGGACAAGAAATAGCCGGGAAATTCCCTTTTCAAGATCTCCATTCGTACATTTAATGGAACCAATGTATCTCACATCACAACAGACACAGGATGAAACAGCTGAAAAAAAGAATTCAACAAGGGGAGACACTCCACGGATGCTGGCTTAATTTAGGGAGTCCCATCACAGCCGAAATTGTCGGCGAAGCCGGTTTTGATTGGGTATTAATCGATTTAGAACATGGAGCGGGTGGCGAGGCAGACGTACTACACCAGCTCCAAGCCCTGGCGCACACCCCCGCCGCACCCATAGTCCGTGTCGAAAGCTTTGCCCGGCAGAGGTTCCATCGCGTATTAGATATGGGAGCCGAGGGAATTATGTGCCCGAGGATCAACAATGCTACAGAGGCCCGGGAGGCGGTTAGAGGACTACGCTATCCTCCCGAGGGGACACGGGGTGTCGCAAAGATGGTACGCGCTACAGGATTCGGGCGAAACTTCGACGCTTACCTGAACAAATCTTCAGAAGACATCGTCGGAGTATTACAGATAGAAACCCAGGAAATATTATCTCACCTCGATGAGATAGCTGCCATGGACGGGGTAGACGTATTGTTCATCGGGCCCAGTGATCTGTCCATGTCACTGGGAATCTTTGGACAATTCGATCATTCGCTGTTCCAAGATGCGCTAAACAATACGATTGAGGCAGCTCGTAAGCATGGAAAGGCAACGGGAATCCTTTTATCTAATCCTGACGACTATCCCTATTACCAGAAGTTGGGTATAAGACTAATCGCCTGCGGGGCAGACGCCACATTTGTGGCGAGTGGCGCACGTACTATGGCAAACAAACTACATCAAAGTCGGGAAAACGGATAACTTACAAATTCAGATTATGCCATTCTACACAGATTCGTTATTTATCTTATTGATCGGAATTATTATCGTAGTGGGTGGAATTCTAGCCCTCAAGCTACATCCATTCTTAGCCTTATTGCTGGGCGCATTTGTGGTTGCGTTCATGACTCCCGGTTCGGCGATAGAACAGTATGCACTGATGAACGGCGCCACTCCCGAAGCAGCTCGAAAAATGGCCCATAACAATATCGGTGAAATGATTGCCGTTGCGTTTGGAGCTACTTGCGAAAAGCTTGGTATTCTGGTAGCCATGGCGGCCATCATCGGTAAATGCCTGCTGGAAAGCGGCGGTGCTGAAAAGATTATCAGGTTCATGCTTAAGATTACAGGGGTAAAAAATTCGCCGATCGCATTTCTGATCAGCAGTTTTTTTATCGGCATACCCGTTTTTTTTGATGCAGTCATTTTCCTTATGATGCCGTTGGCAAAAGCCATGGCCATCCGAATCAACAAAAATTATCTCCTATTCGTGCTCGTTATTCTGGCTGGTGCAGTAATGGCAAATTCGCTGGTGCCGCCGGCACCAGGCCCGCTCTATTTGGCAGGAGCCCTGCATATTCCATTGGGACTGATGATTGTTTCTGGGATTCTCTTGGGAATACTTACCGTTACCGCAGGTTACTTCTTCGCCCGTTGGACCAATAATCGTATGGTAGTACCGGTAAGGGATTCCTTGGATGCGCGTATTGCCGATATTAAGGCCAATGCAGCGAAAGACGACTCACAGCTTCCGCCTCTATGGCTTGCCGTTCTCCCCATTATCATACCAATACTGTTTATATGCGCCAATACCTTCGTAAATACGATGACGACTCCGGATACCCGCGGGCTGACCGCTGCCCGCGGAAGTATCCTTGTGCAGACCATTCATTTCCTGGGAGATAAAAACATCGCACTGATTGCCGGAGGAATCAGCGCCATGGTCTTGTTGGCCTTTGGCAAGAAAAAAGGAAGCGCCGGGGAAAGCATATCCAAATTCATCCATTCCGCGCTGATGAGCGGTGGAGTAATCATCTTGATCATTGCAGCTGGAGGGGCCTTTGGCGCCATGTTAAAACAAACGGGGATAAGCACCAGAATCGCAGATATGACGGAGGGCTATCAAATGGCACTTATTCCACTAGCCTTTTTGATCGCCGCTATCATCCGGACTGCGCAGGGATCGGCCACGGTAGCGCTGATTACCGTGTCAGGCGTGCTTGCCGGTATGGTGGAAGCGGGTGGCCTGCAATACAACCCATTATATCTGGGTCTCGCAATTGGTTGTGGTTCTAAGATCATGCCATGGATGAACGACTCCGGATTCTGGGTAGTCACTAAAATGAGTAACCTTACGGAAAAAGAAGCATTAAAGACCTTTACACCGATGAGTATTGTGATGGGATGCACAGGCCTGGTCCTCATCCTTATGGCCGCTCAGTTTATCCCTCTGGTATGAACACCTTATCTGTGTAATATAATTTGCATTTAATCACCTCTAATTTCTCAACATGGAAAAAGAAACCAATAAAAACGCTGCCGAAACTCCGGGATGGCATCATCGGCGCAAATTCGTCAAGACGGTTGCCGCTGGATCGGTGGGAGCGGTAGCCCTGGGTCAGGGCCTTGGTATCACCAGTGCAATGGCCCGAGGGTCATCCTCAGACCGCACCGGCACCCCACCGGTAAAAAAAGTATTGATGAAGGTCGGCTGCCAGTCAGGAGGTACGACCAGGGAAAACCTTGAATTTAAAGCTCGTTATGGTGTCTTTAACATAGACGGCGGCATGCCTAAGATGATTCCTGGGGTAGGCTGGGACCTCGAGGACTCCTTAAGGAAGCGAGATGCCTGTGAGAAATACGGTATCAGCCTAGATGCGTATCATCTGCCACTCACCTCAGCTGGGATCAATAACGTAGCTTTCCCCCACATCATGCTAGGAAAAAGCCCGGAAAGGGATCGGGAAATCGAGATGGTTCAACAGATGATTCAGGTCGCCTCAAAGACCGGCGTGCATCTTCTTAATTATAACACGACCATATTACCCGTGGTGCGCTCAGGAAATACATTGGATCCGACCAGAGGCAACACCTATTATCATAGCTGGAATTATGAAGAAGCGGTAAAAAAGAACTACGCCAATGTAAAAACCATTGCAGGGGATGTCTCCATAGATGAGATCTATGAACGGATTACTTACTTTCTCGACCGGGTGCTCCCGGTGGCAGAAGAATACCATGTGAGGCTTGGCAACCATATAGCCGACCCTCCGATGCCTGCGAGCTACCGCGGAATCATGCGTTGGAACAGCCCGGATGTCTTTGCAGGGATCAAAAAATATGCACAACTCTATGATAGTCCTTCTCACGGCTTCAACCTTTGTTTAGGCACGACCTCAGAGGGGCTGAAGGATCCGGCCACTGAATTAATTCCTATTATTCAGTGGGTAGGGCAAAGAAAGCAAATATTCAATATTCACCTAAGAAATATCAAAGGAGGCTTTAATAATTTCATGGAAGTATTTCCCGATAACGGGGATGTGGACTTCCTGAAAGTCGTCAAGACCCTCAGAGATGTCGATTATCCCTACATGGTCATGCCGGATCATGTACCGTTTCATCCGGCTCCTGGAAGTTCCAATCAATCATTCGCATTTGCCTACGGTTATATCAAGGCATTGATTCATGCGGCATCCCAGGATGCCTGAACAATGAACAGAGGTAATGCCGCGTAGCAATAAGCGGATCAGTTACTTACCGACAGAAAGCGGACCTGGATTCCTTTTTGGACCAGGCTGCTTTCCCTTTCGTGCGTATTAATCACTGTAAAGAAAAAACTGTATATTAGTTTTTTGTCATCCGCGAATAGATGGACAGCCAAATTTTTTTGTAAACATTCAAAATTATCTGCATAATGGAAAAGATTGGATTTATAGGAGTAGGCATTATGGGAAAACCCATGGCCCTGAATTTAATTAACGCAGGCTATTCTGTATTTGTGCATCAAAACAACAAGTCCGCAGGTGAAGTAGTCAAAGCAGGAGCACAATCCTGTGCGTCCAGTAAGGAAATCGCCGAAAAAGCGGATGTCATTATTACGATGCTTCCGGATTCTCCAGAGGTAATCCAAGTGGTGGAAGGACCTGACGGGGTATTGGCGGGAATCAAAAAAGGAGCACTTTTTATTGACATGTCCACCATCGCCCCCTCTACGGCCAAAACCATTTACACGCAAATGAAAAGTAAGGGTGTAGAGGCATTGGACGCTCCTGTATCAGGTGGTCAGGTCGGTGCCGAGGCAGGAACTTTGTCGATCATGGTCGGTGGAACTCCGGAAGCCTTTCAGCGGGCCCTGTCTATTTTAAAGGTCATGGGAAAAAGTATCGTACATATCGGGGCTCCCGGTTCAGGACAAATGACAAAGGCCTGTAATCAGATGATCGTAGGGATGACCATTCAGGCAGTATGCGAAGCATTTGCGCTGGCTAAGAAAGCAGGCTTGGATCTTGAAAAAATGAGAGAAGCATTATTGGGAGGGTTTGCGCAAAGCCGAATCCTGGATTTGCATGGGAAACGGATTATCGAACGCAACTTCGAGCCGGGATTTAAGGTAAAACTGCATCGCAAGGACATGAACATTGCACTCATGGAGGGAAAAGGGCTTTCAGTACCTCTATACGGTTCTGCGCAAGTTGCGGCTCATATGGATTCCTTATTGGCACAAAGCAAAGGAGAGCTGGACCACAGCGCTATCTACCTGTTGATCGAACAAATGGCAGGAATGAAAGAGGCATAAGGATAAAAGTTTATCTTGCCGGATATCTGGTAAAGTGAAAAGCCGCCAGCCTGAGTTATGAAAAACATTCTTGTTGCCCCTAATGCGTTTAAAAATAGCCTCGGTGCAGAGGAGGCCGCTGCGTGTATCCAGCGGGGAATCCTCCGAAGCCTTCCTGCCTGTCAATGCACGCTCTTTCCGATTGGAGATGGAGGAGATGGAACTGGCCATCTGATCACCAGCCATCAAAAGGGACAAAAGGTGTCCGCCATAGCTCATGACCCCTTGGGTCGGCAGATAGAGACCTCCTACGGGCTGATTGACCAGGGAAAAACCGCAGTGATCGAAATGGCCGATGCATCAGGCATACGGCTTCTTTCCCCGGATAGGCTCGACCCCTTACATGCGAATTCTTTAGGTACCGGAGACCTTATCCGGCAAGCTTTGGACCAAGGCGTAAAAAGGATACTCATTACCCTGGGCGGATCCGCTACCGTGGACGGAGGAACGGGTATTCTTCGTGCCTTGGGAGTAAAGTTTAAAGATGCTCTGGGCAATGAACTGAATAATCTGCCAGCCGACCTCGACAAACTACGTACAATCGATCTCACAGAAATAGACCAGAGGCTGGCGTCATGTGAACTGATCGTCCTTTGCGATGTGGAAAATCCTTTATTGGGCGAAACGGGATCCGCCAGCGTCTTCGGGCCGCAGAAAGGGGCGGTACCGCAACAGGTACATCATTTGGAAAAATGCCTTACCCGGTTGTCTGGGGCCATTCAATCCAAGACCGGTAAAGAGGTCAGCCAAATTAAATACGGCGGCTCCGCAGGCGGAGTAGCTGCAGGCCTCCACGGGATTTTGAATGCGACCCTGGTGAATGGCTTAGATTACTTCCTTATCCAGACCGGATTCGACGATGCCTTGAAGGGCAGCGATCTGGTCATCACCGGTGAAGGTAGAATAGACAGCCAAACTCTTCAGGGTAAAGGCCCTTTCGGCATTGCCCAAAGGGCCAAAAAGGCAGCCGTTCCCGTAATCGGTCTGGCAGGCAGTATCCCCCTGAAGGACATGGCCTCTCTTCATACATATTTCGATGCATTACTGCCCATCAACTATGAACTCACAGATTTGAATACTGCTTT
>Ga0164242_10000273_pt1 | contig 64421 bp, 42 predicted proteins | sample OricomgcompostMG_FD_108783 | JGI IMG/M metagenome (GOLD analysis project Ga0164242, IMG submission 108783) | Miracle-Growth compost microbial communities from Emeryville, California, USA - Original compost - Miracle growth compost (MG) ... | reverse complement strand
CATGTTGCAGGGTGTCGGTTTTTGAGTTTGGCGACTCCGGTATACGCCGGTAAATCACACCCTGCAACACCTTCAGCGGTTTCTACTCGAATTATTCCGGACAGCAGTGCGCCTGCGCGGGAACGACAGCGTATTTTTTGCCCGGTAGTCGCGGCTTTCTACAACAACGCATCGCTATGCCGATTTCAATCCCAGACCGGCGCTAATCCCGCCGGACTGGCCAGCCGCTCGCCACGATCCAGTTTCGCCATCTCCGCCATCTCGTCGTCGCTCAGCCGTATATCCATCGCCTTCAGATTGCTCGCCATGTGCGCGCGGCTGGTCGACGAAGGAATCACCGAATAGCCCTGTTGCAGCGCCCAGGCCAGCACGATCTGCGCCGGCATCGCCTGGCGCGCTTCGGCGATCTTCAGGATCGCCGCATCGCCCAGCACCTTGCCGTAGCCCAGCGTCATGTACGACGTCAGGTGTATGCCCTTGTCCTGCATGAAATCCGCCAGCCGCCGGTTCTGCATGTAGGGACTCAGCTCGACCTGGTTGGTCGCGATCTGGTTGGCGCCGATCGCCTCGATGGCCTGGCGCAGCAGCGCGATGGTGAAGTTGGAAACGCCGATTTCGCTGGTGATGCCCTGTGTCTTGGCTTCCACCAGCGCGTTGAGCGTTTCGGACAGTGGCACTGCGCTGCCGGGCGAAGGCCAGTGGATCAGCGTCAGGTCGACGTAGTCGGTGCGCAGCCGCGCACGGCTTTCCTCCAGGCTGGGGATCAGCTTGTCGGGCGACAGGTTGTCCACCCAGATCTTGGTGGTGAGGTACAGCGCCTCGCGCGGCACGCCGCTGTCGGCAATCGCTTCGCCGATGTCCGCCTCGTTGCCGTAGACCTGCGCGGTATCGATGGCGCGATAGCCGAGCGAGAGCGCGTTCCGCACCGAATCGATGACGGTCTGGCCGGTCAGGCGGTAGGTGCCCAGTCCGAATGCGGGAACTGCCATGAAAACCTCCATGAAAGACAGGAAATTCTGCGTTCAGTATCAGAGCGAAACACCAGGCGATAGATTCCCCTGACTTCCGTATTGCGCAACGGCAAGTCGTCCGATGTCGTCTGCAGCAAACGACGCGCTCTGCTACGCTGCCTGATTCAGCCTCACCGGAGCGATCATGAGCAAACTGTTTTCTTCCCTCGCGCTGCGCAGCGTCACCATTCCCAATCGCATCGCCGTGTCGCCGATGTGCCAGTACTCCGCCGAAGACGGCAAGGCGACCGAATGGCACATGATGCATCTGGGCCAGCTCGCCATGTCGGGCGCCGGCATGCTGTTCATCGAAGCCACCGCCGTGCTGCCGGAAGGCCGCATCACGCCGGCCGATCTCGGCCTGTGGGACGACGTCACCGAAGCGGCGCTGCAGCCCGTGATGCAGGCGATTCGCCGCCATGCGCCGGTCGCGGTGGTCATGCAGCTCGCGCACGCGGGCCGCAAGGCGTCGAGCAGGGTGCCGTGGGAGGGCGGCGAACTGCTTTCCGTGGCAGACGGCGGCTGGACCACCTATGCGCCTTCCGCCGTGCCGCACAAGGAAGGCGAGACGCCGCCGCTGGCGCTGGACGAGGCCGGACTGCGCCAGGTGCGCGATGCCTTTGCGCAATCGGCGCGGCGCGCCGCGCGGCTCGGCATCGACGGCCTCGAAGTGCACGCCGCGCACGGCTATTTGCTGCACCAGTTCCTGTCGCCGCTCGCCAACCGGCGCACCGACGACTACGGCGGCAGTCTGGAAAACCGCATGCGTTTTCCGCTGGAAGTATTCGAGGCGGTGCGCGCCGCCTTTCCCGCCGACAAGCCGGTCGGCGTGCGCGTGTCGGCCACCGATTGGGTCGAGGGCGGCTGGGATCTCGACCAGACGATCGCCTTCGCGGCCGCGCTGCAACAGCGCGGCGTGGACTGGATCGATGTGTCGTCCGGCGGCGTCTCCCCGCTGCAGAAGATCGCGCTCGGTCCGGCCTACCAGGTGCCGTTCGCCGAAGGCGTGAAGCAGGCGACCGGCGCCACCACCATCGCGGTGGGTCTGATCACCGATCCGCAGCAGGCTGAAGACATCCTGGCCGCCGGGCAGGCTGACATCATCGCGCTGGCGCGCGGCATGCTGTACGACCCGCGCTGGCCGTGGCATGCGGCGGCGCAGTTTGGCGCGACGGTGGAAGTGCCGCCGCAATACTGGCGCGCCGCGCCGCACGGCTTGCGGAATCTGTTCGGCGAGACGCGTTACGGTGGACGGTGAGTTTGCGCGGCGTTTTCGTAAAAGAGCAGCGCGAGTTGCCGTTGATTTCGGCGTCATGGGACGGTAGTTGTGTTTCCCCGCATCGCTATGCGGGTTGCCACTGATTGCGGGCAGATGCGCGTCTCCAATGAGAGATGGCGATAGTGGCGATGAAGGTCGGAGCGCTTACGAGACATTCTGGATATTGGAATGAAGAGCCCCCCCTTCTTGGCGCCGTTTCCCCCTTGTCGTTCCCGCGTAGGCGGGAATCCAGTAACGCCCGTAAAAAGGAAAAGCTCATGGCATCACAACTATCTATCAGGCGCAATCCCGCTTCACACATCGGTCCAACGTGCCTCTTGTATCGTGCGACGCTTTCAACGCGTAGCGCTCATTGACGTAAAAGCGCGCTTTCCGAGAAATACGTACGCCCATCGCTGAGGACCGTCGTTCACAGCATGCTCGCCTGGGCGACACGCAAGCGAGCACTTCAGCCTTCCCGCAAAGAACGGCAAGACGCAATAGGCGCTCGTAAAACGCGTCCCTTTATCTACCCTGAACCCTCTCGGCAGTAATGCCCGCACTGCCATCTCATCCATATCCGCCTATCCACGGTGACGCGACGCAAGTTCTCGCTGCATTGTCTGACCCGATCTCTGGCCGATCTCCTACCGAAATTTCCGGAGCGGCGTGCAAAAATCGTTCGTACTGCCATTGCCTCACCGGCCGCGCACGCGCATGACGTATCGCACGGATGACGTGGCCGGAAGGCAGCAATTCGCAGCAATTCGAAAGGAGAATGTCATGCAAACGATTTCCGAAGTGATGACGCGCGACGTGCGGTCGATCTCGCCGCGCGACACGCTGCAACGCGCGGCGCAGATGATGGACGAGCTCAACGTCGGCTCGCTGCCGGTGTGCGACGGCGCGCGCCTGGTCGGCATGGTGACCGACCGCGACATCACCGTGCGTGCCACCTCGGCCGCGATCGGTCCCGGCGACGCCACAGTGGACGACGTGATGAGCGCCGACGTGCAATGGTGCTTCGAGGACCAGCCGGTCGACGAAGTGATGAAGAAAATGGCGGACACGCAGATCCGCCGCGTGCCGGTCGTCTCGCACGACGACCAGAAGAAACTGATCGGCATCGTCTCGCTGGGCGACGTGTCGACCCGGCCGGAAAGCGACGGCAAGCAGGGCGTCGGCCAGACGATGGAAAAGGTCTCTTCGCCCTCGCAGCCGGATTTGTCCTCGAAGAGGAAATCCGCTTCGGGCTCTCCTCAGGCAAATGCGCGGCCACTCGGCAGCGGCGATACGAAGATCCGTCCCGCCACCGGCGGCGCCGGAGACACGTCGACCGGCATCGGTACCGGCGGCCCGTCGGATGCGTCCGGTGGCGTAGCGGCGACGGCCGGGTCGGGCGGCTCCGATCTCGGCTCGCGTTCCTAGCGGTCTGCTACCGCAGCCATGAAAAGAGCCTGGCCGAGCCAGGCTTTTTTGCCACCGTTCCCGCAGGGTCGAAAACGGATCGTGCGTCAGATCGTGATACCGCGCGCCCGCAGCGCGGCGCGCACGCCGGCACCATAGGCCGAATCGGCCTGGTCGAACTGGCTCAGCTGCCGCTGCACGATGTCGAGGCTGACTTGGCTCAGCGGCGCGGCGAGATTGTCGAACAGATTCTGCTTCTCCTGCGCCGGCAGCAGGCGGAACAGGTTGCCGGCCTGCGTGTAGTCGTCTTCCCTGTCGCGGCCGTCGTAGCGCCCTGCTTCACCGTGCAGCGCAAGCCCCGGTTCGCCGTGGCCCATGCCGGACGCGCCGTGGCCGCCGGCCTCCACCGCATGGTAGTTCTGCGCTGCACCGCCGTTGAGGATCGCCATCGCGCCGTCGCGCTGCTGGTTGTGGAACGGACAGCGCGGCGCGTTCACCGGCAACTGCTGATGGTTGGTGCCGACGCGGTACAGCTGCGCATCGTGATAGGCGAACAGCCGCGCCTGCAGCATCTTGTCCGGCGAATAGCCCATGCCGGGCACCACGTTGGCCGGCGACAGCGCTGCCTGTTCCACTTCGGCGTGGTAGTTGGCCGGATTGCGGTTCAGCTCCAGCACGCCGACTGGCTGCAGCGGAAAGTCCTGGTGCGGCCACACCTTGGTGAGGTCGAACGGATTCCAGCCGGTGCGCGCTTCCCATGCGGCCAGTTCCGCATCGGTCGCCACCTGTATTTTCACCTCCCATTGCGGAAAGTCGCCGCGCGCGATCGCGTCGAACAGGTCGCGCTGCGCATAGTCAGGGTCTTCGCCGGCCAGGCGCGTGGCGTCGGCCGCGCCCAGGTTCCTGATGCCCTGCCGGGTTTTCAAATGCCATTTCACGTACACGCGCTCGCCGGCGGCATTGATCAGGCTGAAGGTGTGGCTGCCGAAGCCGTCCATGTGGCGATAGCCGTCCGGCGTGCCGCGATCGGAGAACAGCATCGTGATCTGGTGCAGGCTTTCCGGTGCGCGGCTCCAGAAGTCGAACATCATGGTCGGCGATTTCAGGTTGGTGTGCGGGCAGCGCTTCTGCGTGTGAATGAAGTCCGGGAACTTGATGCCGTCCTTAATGAAGAACATCGGCGTGTTGTTGCCGACCAAGTCCCAGTTGCCTTCCTCGGTGTAGAAGTGCACCGCGAAGCCGCGCGGGTCGCGCTCGGTGTCGGCGCTGCCGCGTTCGCCGCCGACCGTGGAGAAGCGCACGAAGGTGTCGGTCTGCTTGCCCACTTCGGCGAACAGCCTGGCCTTGGTGTGGCGCGTGATGTCGTGCGTGACGGTGAAGGTGCCGTAGGCGCCGGAGCCCTTCGCATGCACCACGCGCTCCGGGATGCGTTCGCGGTTGAAGTGCTGCAGCTTCTCGATCAGGTGGAAGTCCTGCAGCAACAATGGACCGCGCGGTCCGGCGCTGAGCGAATTCTGGTTGTCGGCGACCGGGATGCCGGAAGCGGTGGTGATGGCAGGCGGTTTTTGCGTCATGACGATTCCCCTTGAGTTGAAAACGATGAGGCGATTCTAGGGATGCCTGAGATATAGGTAAATTGAATTGATTAAATACATTTGATAGCAATATGCAATAAGGACGAAGCGATGTGGCGAAAGAAGGCCGGGAGGGACGGGAAATGGCGCGGGGGCTTGCTGCCGCAGCTTTTCATGATCTAGAATGATAATAATTCTCATTTGCGGGAGAGCGTTCTCCTGCCGTACCGAGCCGACGCCTTCGCGGCGTACCGGTTTCTTGCTGAAGCGTCGTGCATACCGACTGTCCCGATTCCCCGCTGATCGCCATGCTGGTTCGCCATTACGACGAACTGGTCGATCACGTGCGCCGCCGTTTCGGCGACAGGGGATTTGCGCGGGAAGTGATGCAGGACGTTTGCGTCCAGTTGCTCGAGCGGCCGCCGCGCCACGACATCCGCACGCCCGAAATCTTCCTGCGGCACGTGTCCACGCAGCTCGCGATCGACCGCTACCGCACCGAACGGACGCGCGCCGGGGTCATCACCACCGTCGACGAATTGCCGGAGCCGGCCGGGACGCCGCATCTACCGTTGTCGTCCGGCGAACTGGCGGTGGCGTTCCGGCAGAAGCGGCAGGCCCTGCTGGAGGCGGTGCGCGCGCTGCCGGAACGCTGCCAGGAAGTCTTCATCCTGCACAAGCTCTACCACATGCCGCAGGCCGACGTGGCGGCGCGGCTCGGCATTTCGCGCGGCATGGTGGCGCGCCACATGGCGCGCGCCGAAGCCGGCCTGGCGCCGGTCCTCGGGGCCGAATGAACATGCCTGCCGTCGAGGACGACGACCGCCGCCCGCCCGCCGCGCCCGGCGCCGCGCCATCGAGCGCGGCTCGTGCCGGCACGCTGGACGATGCGCTGATGCTGTTCGAGGACGACCTGCGCGCGGAATTGCCGGGGCCGGACGAGATCATTGCGCGTGCCGCCACGCGCAAGCGCAAGACCAGAAAGGCCTGCGCGACAGTGTGCATCGCGCTGTTTGCCGCCGCGCTGTACTGGCTGGACCCGGCGTACCACAGCGAACAGGTCGCCACCGCCATCGGCGAGCGCGGCAGCTGGACGCTGGCTGACGGCAGCGAGGTCGCGCTCAACACCGATTCCGCGCTGCGTGTCGATTTCCACCTTCGTTCGCGCCAGCTCTATCTGACGCGCGGCGAAGCGTTGTTCCGCGTCCGGCATTCGCACTGGCGCAGCTTCATCGTGCACGCCAACCGCACGCGGGTGCAGGACATCGGCACCGTGTTCGACGTGCGCAACACGCCGTCGGGCGCGCTGGTGACGGTGCTGGAAGGACAGGTGCGGGTGACGCCGGAACGCGGCGGCGCGCAGGCACGGCTGCTGGGCAAGGACCAGTCGGTGGACGTCGCCGCCGCCGACCTCGGCGAGGTGCGCCACGTCGATGCCGGCCTGGCGGCGCTGTGGCAACGCGGCAAGTTGCATTTCGACGACGCGCGGCTGACCGACGTGGTGGCGGAACTGCAGCGCTACCGGCGCACGCCGATCACGCTTGCGCCATCGCTGGACGGATTGCGCATCAGCGGCCAGTTCGACATCGACCATATCGACCAATTGCTGGCCATGCTGCCGTCGCTGGCGCCGGTGACCGTCACGCGGGATGCGGCCGGCGGCGTGCGCATCCTGCCGCGCGGCTCTGGCGCGGTTACGGCGGCCTTGTCGCGCCGCTGAATTGGTCCTGCGCAGGTGGCGGGCATGTATCGTTCGCCGTCATGCCCCGGCTTCTTGCATGTCCCGGACGGTGTTCGCCTTCGTTATTTTCGCAACAGATGCAACAAGGATCGGGCTGGCATGCCGTCCATTTGCAGGACGATCGGTGTGTACTGAGCCTGCTGCAAATGGGAAGCTACCGAGCGCGAGACGCTTTTTGGGTTCCCGCTTGCAGCGCGCGTCAACGCAAGCATGCGTTGACCGTTACGCAGGCGGCCGGCATGCCGGCCCGAATTCCCTGCTTCACCCTGTGCGGGAACGACACGGAGGGGACAAGACACTTCCGTTCGATTGTGCTCCACGACTTTTGAAGGAAAACCATCCCATCGGCAACTAAAAATTTTTTCCCGCACAAGGTGTACATCGCGCCTCCGTCGCCCGGTTAACTCTCCGTAGACCAGAATTTTCCAGGGGAGCAAGCAATGAAGAAACTGCCGCAGCGATGTGCGATGATCGCCGCCGCCATGTTGTTGTCCGCGTCCGCGTTGGCGCAAACCGGGCCGGTTGACGTCGACATCCCGCCGCAGCCGTTGAGCCAGGCGCTGTCGGCGCTGGCGCGCCAGTCCGGTGCGCAGATCGTGTTCATGAGCGACGTCACCGCCGGCAAGACCGCGCCGGCCGTCACGGGAAAATTGACGGTGCACGAAGCGCTGGACCGCCTGCTGCAGGGCACCGGCCTGCGCGCGCGGGCCGACGACGCGCGCACCTTCGCCGTGGTGCCGGCCGCCGCGTCGGCGCAGGCGGAACAGACGCTGCCGGAAGTGCGCGTGTCGGCGTCGGCCGTCGCGCCCGCGCTGCCGCCCGCCTACGCCGGCGGTCAGGTCGCGCGCGGCGCGCGGCTGGGCATGCTGGGCGAGCAGGACATGATGAACACGCCGTTCAACGTCACCAGCTACACCGCGCAGACGCTGGCGGACCAGCAGGCGCGCAGCCTGGCCGACGTGCTGGCCAACGACCCGTCGACGCGCGTCATCTCGCCGGTCGGCGGCCTGAGCGATGACTTCATCGTGCGCGGCTTCCCGCTGACCAGCACCGACATCGCGATGAACGGCATGTACGGCCTGTTGCCCTACTACCGCGTGCCGGCCGAGGTGGCGGAGCGGGTCGAGGTGCTGAAAGGACCGAACGCGCTGCTGAACGGCATGTCGCCGTCAGGTGCGGTCGGCGGCAGCATCAACGTGGTGACCAAGCGCGCCGGCGACACGCCGCTGACGCGCGTGACGGCCGGCTACATTTCCGATTCGCAGGTCAACACGGTGGTGGACGTCGGCCGCCGCTTCGGCGACGAGCACCAGTTCGGCGTCCGCATCAACGGCGTGTATCGCAACGGCGGCACCGGCATCGACCACAACTCGCAGAAGCTCGGCGTCGGCGCGCTTGGTCTCGACTATCGCGGCGAGCGGCTACGCCTGTCGCTGGACGTGATCTCGCAGCGCGACGATCAGGACGGCACGCGCCGCCAACCGTCCTTCGCGGCCGGCGTGCCGATTCCGTCGGCGCCGTCCAATGACGTCAACTGGTTTCCCAACGCGTTCTCGCACCAGGACGACGACACGGTGCTGGCGCACGGCGAATACGACATCAACGACCACGTGACCGCCTACGCCGGCATCGGCTACCGCAATTCCAGTTCGCAGCTGCTGCTCGGCAATCCGGCGCCGAATGCGCAGGGCGCGTTCTCCTCCTCGCTGGCGTACTGGAATTCGTATTCCGACACCACGTCGGCCGAAGCCGGGCTGCGCTTCCATTTCGACACCGGCGCCGTACGTCACAGCCTGGTCCTGAGTGGCAACATCCTGCGCGAACTGGATGGCCGCGCGCTGTCCAACTTCAGCGCCGCGGTGCCGTCCAGCATCTACGATCCGGTCGAGCCCAATCTGCCGGCCAGCCGTCCGGGCGCGATCCCGCGCATCGGCGAGAGCACGCTGGCCGGCTTCGCGCTGGCTGATACGCTGTCCTTCGCGCAGGACCGCGTGCTGCTGACGCTCGGCGCGCGCCAGCAGCGCGTCTACAGCCAGAGCTTCACGACTTCGGGCACGCAGCCGCCCGGCTACGAAGAGACCGCGGTCACGCCGATGCTGGGCGTGGTGGTCAAGCCGTGGAACAGCGTCTCGCTGTACGCCAACTACATCGAGGGCCTGAGCCAGGGCGATACCGTCAACGATCCCGCCAGCGCGCAGGACGGTCTGACCTTCGCGCCGTACAAGACGCGGCAGGCGGAAGCCGGCGTCAAGTTCGACCTGGGGCGCCTGAGCACCAGCCTGGCGATGTTCCAGATCCGCAAGCCGTCGCTGCTGAAGAGCGCCGACGGCGTGTACAGCGACGGCGGCGAGCAGCGCAACCGCGGACTGGAGTGGAACGTATTCGGCGAAGTGGCCGACCACGTGCGCGTGCTGGGCGGCGCCGCCTACACCGACGCCGACCTGGTACGCACGCAAGGCGGCACCGACGACGGCAACACCGCGCCGGGCGTGCCGACGTGGCAGGCCAACCTGGGCGTGGAATGGGATACGCCCTTCGTGCCGCGCCTGACGCTGTCCGCGCGCGCGATCTACACCGACAGCCAGTACGTCGACGCCGGCAACACGCAGCAGATCCCGTCCTGGACGCGCTACGACGTCGGCGCGCGCTACCACACGCGCATCGGTGGCAGGAACGTGACCTTCCGCGCCAACGTGGAAAACCTGTTCGACAAGGATTACTGGGCGTCGCTGTCGTCCGGTGGCTACCTGACGCTGAGCGCGCCGCGCACGCTGCAGCTGTCGGTGGCCGTCGATTTCTGAGGACGGGCGCGCCGCCGCGATCCGCCGCACCGGTTCGACCGGCCGGCGGATCGCGCATTGCATGACGAGGAATTTTTGACATGAGCAAGCACGATAGGCTCCGCACCTGGGCATGGGTGCACAAGTGGAGCAGCCTGGTCTGCACGCTGTTCCTGCTGATCCTGTGCGTGACGGGGCTGCCGCTGATCTTCCACGACGAGATCGAAAGCTTGCTGGGCGAAACGCAGGCGCCGGCGATGCCGGCCGACACGCCGCGCGCGAGCCTGGACCGCGTCGCCGCCGCCGCGCGCGCCTACTATCCCGGCCAGGTGATCCAGTTCCTGTCGTGGGATCCGGACGAACCGCACCTGGTGTTCGCCGGCATGAACCGTTCGCTGGACGCGCCGCCGTCCACGCGCAAGTCGCTGGTGCTGGATGACCGCACGGCGAAGGTGCTGGATGCGCCGGACCGGCAGTCGGGTTTCCTGTACCTGATGCTGCAGATCCACACCGACCTGTTCGCCGGCTTGCCGGGCAAGCTGTTCCTCGGCGCGATGGGCTTGCTGTTCGTGGCCGCGATCGTGTCCGGCGTGGTGCTGTACCGGCCGTTCATGCGCAAGCTCGCGTTCGGCACCGTGCGCCGCGAACGCTCGCCGCGCATCAAGTGGCTGGATCTGCACAACCTGCTCGGCATCGCGGCGCTGGTGTGGATCTTCGTCGTCGGCGTCACCGGCGTCATCAACACGCTGAGCGACCTGATGGTGGTCGCGTGGCAGAAGGGACAGCTGGCCGAGATGGTTGCGCCCTACGCGCACGCGCCGCTGCCGACCGCGTTCAGTTCGATCGAGCAGGCGGTGCGCACCGCGGAACGGGCCGCGCCCGACATGACGCCGCAGTTCATCGGCTTTCCCGGCACGCGCTTCACCAGTCCGCATCACTACGCGGTCTTCATGCACGGCAATACGCCGCTGACCTCGCGCCTGCTGATGCCGGCGCTGATCGACGCGCAGACCGGCAAGCTGACCGACATGCGCGCGATGCCGTGGTACGTGCAGACGCTGTTCCTGTCCGAGCCGCTGCACTTCGGCGACTACGGCGGCCTGCCGCTGAAGACCATCTGGGCGCTGATGGACTTGGTGACGATCACGGTGCTGGGCAGCGGCCTCTACCTGTGGCTGCGGCGAGCCCGGACAGCGGCGGACAGCGAAGACGATACGCTCGCCGCGGCGACGTCTGCCATCAACTGAAGATGCGGAAAGGAGAAACGCAATGACGGCGGAAAAGGCTCCCTCGGTCTGGCGCTGGCCGCTGCTGCTCGGCATCTGCAGCGCCGCAGGATTGATCGGCGCGCTGGTCGGCGACGGCTGGTACGACGTCCTGTCGTGCTGCCTGCTGGCAGTGCCGCTGCTGGCGATCGTCCACGCGCTGCGGCGCGCCTGAACCGGTGCCGCGCGGCAAGCCGGCACCGTCGGCCTGTCGCCATGCGCGATAAGCGTTAAGCTGTCTCCTCATTGTCCAAGGAGCAGCGATCATGTCCACGAAACCCGTCAAGATCCCCGGACCGGACCATCCGATCACGATCACGCCCAACCCCGCGCACGTCACCGTCACCGTCGCCGGCCGTGTCGTCGCCGATACGCGGCGCGCGCTAACGCTGCAGGAAGCCTCTTATCCGCCGGTGCAGTACATCCCGCGCCGCGACGTCGACATGGCGCAGCTCGAACGCACCGACCATGCGACCTATTGTCCGTACAAGGGCGATTGCGCCTACTACAGCATACCCACCGGCGGTGCGCGTTCCGCCAACGCCGCATGGAGTTACGAACAGCCGCACGACGCGGTGGAACCGATCAGGGAATACCTGGCATTCTATCCCGACCGCGTGGACGCGATCCAGGTTGCTCCCGCATGACGCCGCGCCTGTTCAGGACCATGCGGATGAAAAGACATCGATTCCGCCTGCTGCCCGCGCTGCTGATGCTGACGCTGCTGGGCGGCTGCGGCGGTTATGCGCAGACGTCCGGCGGTTCGGGCCTGCAGACCTACGGCATCGTCGATACGGGCGTGGTGCATGAGAGCCGCTGATTGGACGTCGGAGCGATAGCGCCGCGTCGCCGGGTTTTTCCTTCCTTTACTTTCGTTTTACGATTCCAGAACGTCATATTTGACAATTTCTCCCACGAATATGGGATGTCCATCGATTTGCATTGAAGGTAATTTTGCGACTTTCTTAAAGCAAATTAAGCGGGCAGCGATCCGGCAGGATCGCGGAAAGCATGCGGTCACAAAAAAATATGAGAGGGAGGCGGTCGCCGCGTTCGTGCGGAAGGATCGCGCAGGTTTCGTTTTTCCCGGCATGGCCGGCGTGGGCATTGGCAAGCGTCCTGCTTGCGGGCGCACTGCCGCTGCGCGCGCAAACGGTTGATCTGTCGCTCAGCCAGGCGGCCCAGGAAGGGTTGCGGCGGCAGGAAGAGCGTCTGAAAGAGCAACTGCAGCAGCAGGCCCCCGCGCAAGACGTGTTGCGGCCCGAGGCGAAGGCGGCCGCGCCGGCGGCGCTGCCGGCGGAGACGCCGTGCTTCGTCATCGGAGAATTCCGCCTGACCGGCAAGGGCGCGCGCCGCTTTTCTTGGCTGCAGAACGTCCTCGCGCCCTACCGGGACAGCTGCATCGGCGTGCAGGGCGTGCGGCGGCTGGCCTCGCTGCTGGACGCCAAGCTGCTCGAATGGGGCTATGCGACCACCAACGTATCGCTGCCCGCCCAAAACCTGCGCGACGGCGTGCTGACTTTTCACCTACAGGTCGGCCGCATCGCCGCGATACGCTTCGTCAAGGCGGGCACCGACGTGCCGGACGATGCGTGGGGAACCTGGCGCAACGCCTTCCCGATTTCGCCCGGCGACGTGCTCGACATCCGCGATATCGAACAAGGCACCGAGCAGATGCAGCGCCTGCCGAGCCAGGCCGTGCGCAACCGCATCGAGCCGGGTCCGGCGCCGGACACCAGCGTGGTCGTCATCGAGCGGCAAAGCGGCAGCCTGTCCGACCGCCTGCGCGGCGGACTGACGCTCGACAATTCCGGCAACACGCCGCTGGGCCGGCCGCAATTCTCCGGCTATGCGTCGCTGGACAATCCGCTGGGCCTCAACGACATCCTCACGCTGAGCGGCAGCAGCAACTTGGAAAACCTGAACGACCAGCACCGCAGCCAGAGCGCCTCGCTCGGCTACAGCATCCCATTCGGCTATAGCACGCTGGCTTATACCCATTCGGAAAACCGCTACGCGCAGATCGTGCAAGGCACGACCGCGCGTTTTCTCTCCAGCGGTTCGAGCAGCGCCGACCAGTTGCGGCTGGATCGCGTCATGCTGCGCAGCGCTTCCAGCAAGTTCGGCATCTATGCGGCGCTGTCGACGCGGCGCGCGCAAAGCTACCTGGACGACGTGGAGCTGCTGGTGCAGCGCCGGCACACGACCAATTTCGAGATCGGCGGCAACTACAAAAAGCTGATCGGCGACGCCAGCTTCAGCGCGGAAATCGGCTACCGGCGCGGCGTGCCGTGGCGGCATGCGCAGGACGACTTCGACGCCAGCGCCGGGGGTCTGACGCTGCGCCCGAAATTGTGGCTGCTGACCGCTTCCTACAACCAGCCTTTCGCCGTGGCCGGACGTTCCTTCCAGTACAACGCCTCGCTGAACGCGCAGCACACGCGCGACATGACCACCTCGATCGACCAGTTCTCGATCGGCAACCGCTACAGCGTGCGCGGATTCGACGGCAATACCGTGCTGCTGGCCGAAAGCGGCTACGCCTTGCGCAACGAAGTGACAACCCCGATCACGCTCGGCGGCATCAGCGCGCAAGCCTATGTCGGCGTGGACGTCGGCCGCGTGTGGGGACCGAGCGACGTGGCGCTAGTCGGCAACAGTTTGGCCGGCGCCGCACTTGGCGTGCGGGGACAGTGGAAGACGTTCCAGTGGGACGTCGCGCTTGCCGCGCCGCTGTACAAGCCGCGGGGTTTCCCGACGCAGGGAATCAATCCCTATCTTTCCGTGAGCTACCTGTTTTAACAACCAGAACGACAAGACAGACTTTTCAGGGCAGGACCGACCATGACGATGAACAAGCTCTCCGACAACCGACGCGGTTTGCCGCCATCGACTTTTGCGCATCCGGACGAACATCAGCAGTTCGCACCCGGTAGCCGAACATGGCGTCGCATCGTCGCACGCTTGGTCTTGTTCTTCTATGCCGTGCAGCTGTTCGGCGCGCTCGGTTCCGCGCAGGCCGCCGGCGTCACGCCGAACGCCGGCGCGCCGGCCGGACAGCGGCCCATCATGGATGCGGCGGCAAACGGCGTGCCCATTGTCGACATTGCGCCGCCGTCGGCGGCCGGCGTCAGCAACAACCAGTTCAATCAGTTCAACGTCGATCGCAACGGCCTGATCCTGAACAACAGCAGCGGCAACACCCAGACCCAGCTGGGCGGCTGGGTCGCAGGCAATCCGCAGCTCGGCCCTACGCCGGCCCGCATCATCCTCAACCAGGTCGTCTCCGGCAATCCGTCGCAGCTGAGCGGCACCATCGAAGTGGCGGGCCAGAAGGCGGCCATCGTGATCGCCAACCCGAACGGCATCACCTGCGATGGCTGCGGATTTCTCAACACGGACCGCGCCACGCTGGCTGCCGGCACGCCGCAATTCGGCGCGAACGGCGCACTGAACGGCTTCAACGTCGGACAAGGCCAGCTGAACGTCGGTGCGCAGGGCCTGAATGCCGCCAACATCGAGCAGCTCGATCTGATCGCGCGCGGTATCGTGATCGAGGGCGAGGTGTGGGGCCAGAACGTCAACGCGATCGCCGGCAAGAACCAGGTCCTCTACGGCACGCTGCAAAGCGTCGCGCAGACCGGCAGCGCCGGTGCGCCTGCCTTCGCCATCGACATCAAGGACATGGGCGGCATGTACGCCAACCAGATCTACATGGTGGCGACCGAACAGGGACTGGGCGTCAACAGCACGGGCCGCATCGCTGCGCTGCAGGGCAACCTGACGTTGTCGGCCAACGGCGACCTGGCGCTGAAGGACACCTATGCAAAGCAGAACCTGCAGCTGGCAAGCAGCGGCGACACCGTGCTGAGCGGCCAGACCACCGGCGAGGGTACAGCCACGATCGCCAGCAGCGGTAGCCTGCGCAATACCGGCACACTCTTCAGCGGCGGCGCCCTTGCCGTGCAGGCGGCAAACTTCACCGACATAGGTGGGCAGCTGCTGGCGACGGGCGATCTCGGCATCCAGGCGCAGCAGATATCGCTGACGGGCACGCAACTCACGTCGAACGGCAACGTCGCGCTGTCCGCCGTGGACGGCGATCTCTCCGCCAATGGCGCAGCGATCGCGGCCGGCGGCAATCTGACCGCAACGGCAAGCGGCGGCATCGTCAATGCCGGAGGCACCTGGCAGGCGACGGCGGATTTCTCGCTGCAAGGCCGCAGCATCGCCAACCAGGGCGCGATGCTCGCCGGCGGCCGGCTGTCGGTCGCCGCAGGCGACGGCACCGCGGGCGGCCTGCTCGACAACAGCAACGGCAGCCTGGTCGGCAACACGCAGGTCGCGATCACCAGCGGCGCGCTGCATAACGCTGGCGGCACCATCGCCGGCAACGGCGATCTCGCCATCGATACGCAAGGTGCGGCGCTGGACAACAGTGGCGGCCAGATCGTCGCGGGCGGCGACCTGACGACCAGAACGGCGGCGCTGACCAACCAGGGCGGCCTGATGCAGGCGGTCGTCAACGTCGATATCGATACGCAAGGCAGCAAACTGGACAACAGCGCCAGCGGCACCGACAAGGGCATCGTGGCCGGCGGCACCCTGAAGATCGTGGCCGGCGATGTCGACAACCGGTCCGGCTACCTGGCGAGCAACGGCGACCAGACGTTGACGTTGGACGGCGATCTCGTCAATGGCGCGGTGGGCGGCGCGTCCGGCGGCCAAGTGGTCACCAATGGCAATGCCGCCATTACCGCGGCCAACGTCACCAATACCGCCGGCAAGATCGCCGCCGCGGGCGGGGTAAGCCTTGCCGCGACGGGACAGGCAAACAACGCCGGCGGCACCATCGTCGCGGACGGCGACGTGACGCTGCAGGGCGCAACGCTCGACAACAGCGCGGTCGACGGCACGGGCGGCAGCATCGATGGCCGCAACGTCATGATGACGGCATCGGCGCTGAACAATGCCGGCGGTGCAAGCCGTTCCGCGGCCGACACCAAGGTCAGCGCCGCCACGCTGGACAACACCGGCGGCACGCTCGCCGCGGCCGGCGATTTGACCTTGAATGTCGACGGTACCTACAGCAATGCCGGCACGCTCTCCGCGGTCAACAACCTGACCGTCGGCGCCGACAGCATCGCCAACAGCGGCACGCTGAATGCAGGCGCCACGTTGACGGCGAACACAGGCGACCTGACGAATTCCGGCGAAATCAGCGCCGCCGACACGGTATTGAACCTGAGCGGCACGCTGACCAACATGGCGACCGGACTGATCGACGGCACCAACACCACCGTCAATGCCGATACGGTAGACAACACCGGCCGCATCTACGGCGACCTGCTGCACGTCCAGGCCGGCACGCTGAACAACAGTGACACCGGCACGATCGCCGCACGCAACACGCTGCTGATCGGCGCGAACGACATCAACAACACCGGCGGCGGCTTGCTCTACAGCCTGGGCGATCTCGCCATCGCCGGTAGTTTCGACGCCGACCTGAACCCGGTCGGCGAAGCACAACAGCTCGTCAATGGGTCGTCGCGCATCGAAGCGGCGGGCAATGCCACGCTGGCCGTCCAGAACCTGGACAACCGCAACGATCAACTGGTGACGGGCACGCAGACGACGACGGTGCCGGTCAGCAAGACCTATGTCCAGCCTTACGGTTCGGGGGCACTGTACGACGTCTCGATATTGGGATGGAATCCGGACTTCAAGTCCAAGGGCGAATACGTGCTGCCCAGCATGAAGTATCCGTTCTCGGTGTTCGGCGCCACGCCGCTCCAGCTTTCGACGATCGTCCATTGCAATTCCGACGACGGCTGTACGACTCCTACGTACGTTTATGCACCTACCAATCCGATTTGGGCCAAATTCGGTATTACCCCACCGAATCTATCTGGTCTGACGGTCCCGAAAGACCCAGGGCATTGCGAGAAAGAAGATGATGGCGGAGTCTGCGTCAAGTACGACGCAGAAAAGGAAGCATATGAAGAAGCTTTTGAGGCACGCATGGCCGGGCCGGACAGGCAACTCGACGCGGCGATCACGGCATTCAACAACGACCTCGCCTCGCGCGGATTCGGCCAATGGAACCAATATCAGATCAGCAGTGAAAAAGTAACGCAGACAATCGTCCAATCATCGAGCCCAGGCCAGATCATCGCCGGCGGCAATCTCGTCATCACATCCAGCGGTTCGATCGTCAACGACAACAGCAACATCATCGCCGGCGGCGCCATCAACATCACCGGCGCCAGCGTCGACAATCGCGCCACGCAGGGAACCACCAGCATCGTCGACGTCGGGCAGGTGCGCTACCGCAAGATCGAGCATCATGGCGGCGTCAGCGACTCCTACAGCGAGGAATACACCGCCTGGTCGCCGACCACCGGCGCGCCGCAGGTCTCGACCTTCACGCTGCAAAGCTACGTCTATCAGCCCAACGCCGCCGATCCGGCCACGACGCGCAATCTCGCCGCGAACGACACGTCGCCCGCGACCAGCCTGAACGGCGCAGCCACCGTATCGAACCAGGACGTCGCCACCGGCGCCCGCTCGATCAATGCGTCGCTCTCGACCTCCACCCAGTCGCAGCTGCGCGGCCAGACCGCGATGCCCGCGCTCTCGGTGCCGGACAGCAGCCTATTCACCGTCAACCAGGCACCGGGCGCGACCTATGTGGTGGAAACCGATCCGCGGTTCACCAACCAGCAGAATTTCCTCTCCAGCGACTACTACCTCAATCAGCTCAACCTCGATCCCGAGTACCAGCTGAAGCGCTACGGCGACGGCTTCGCCGAGCAGCAACTGGTGGATGACCAAGTGATGGCCCTCACCGGCCGCCGCTACCTGAGCGGCTATACCAGCACGCAGGCCGAATACCAAAGCTTGATGGACGCCGGCGTCGCCTTCGCCGAGCAATACCAGATCAGCCCCGGCGTGGCACTGTCTGCCGACCAGATGGCCTTGCTGACCACCGACATAGTGCTGCTGGTCAAGCAGACCATGACGCTGCCGGACGGCACCACCGAAGACGTGCTGGTGCCACAGGTCTACCTGCGCCATCCGCAGGCGGGCGACCTGCAGCCGGACGGCGCGCTGATCGCCGGCTCGGACATCACGATCAAGACCGCCGGCGACCTCGTCAACAGCGGCCAGATCGCCGCCGACAACGGCGTCACGCTCACCGCCGGCAACGATCTCGTCAATCAGCAGGGCCGCATCAGCGGCCAGGACGTGGTGGCGAGCGCCACCAATGATTTGAAGAACATCTCCGGCAGCATCCTCGGCCAGGGAACGGGCAGCCAGATCGCGCTGTCCGCCGGCCGTGACATCGTGCTGCAGACGCAGACCATCACCACGCAGACGGCGCAAAGCGCCACCACCGCCGCCAGCACGCGCGTCAACGTGGATCGTATCGCCACCATCCAGGGCGGCGACGTCACGCTCGACGCCGGCCGCGACCTGATCGGCCAGGGCAGCGAAGTCGATGCCGACGACGATCTGCTCGCCACCGCCGGCCGCAACCTCACCGTCAGCGCGGTGGCCGGCAGCTACCAGCTGGATGCGGCCACCACCGGCCACGTCAAGGGCCGCACCGGCTACGTGAAGGAAAACCTGGTCGACAACCAGGTCGCGAGCTTCAACGTCGGCAACAACGCCGCGCTGACGGCCGGCGGCAGCGGCCAGGGCGACGTGACGCTGACCGGCACGAACGTCTCGGCCGGCGGCAGCCTCGGCATCCAGGGATCGAACGTGACGATCGCCGCCGCCAAGGACGAGAACCTGTTCGACGTGCAGAACGTTGGCGCGCATGGCTATCGGCGGTCGATGACGGATGACCAAGCCTTGGCGGGCGGCAGCGTCTCGGCAGGCGGCGACCTGGCCGTCGTGGCGACCGGTGATGCAAGCGGCGCGACCGATGCCAACGGCAATGCAGTGCCGGTTGCTGGCAGCGGCGACGTGCATATCTCGGGCGCCACGTTGGGCGCGCAAAACGGGCAGACCGCCATCGTCGCCAACAATGACATCACGCTCGACGCCATGACCACCGAGCACCGTACCGCCAGCGAGCATTACAGCAAGCGCACCGGCCTGCTCAGCAGCAAAACAATCAACGAATCCGCCTATACCGATACGCAACAGGCAAACGGTACGGTCGTGGGCGGCAATACCGTCGCGTTGGGCGCCGGGCAGGACGTGGCCGTCGTCGGCAGCACGGTCAATGCCATCGGCGACGCCACGCTGACGGCCGGTCGCGACGTGGTCATCGCCGCCGCCACCGAAAACCGCTCTGCTTCGCAGCAATCTGAAGTCAAGAAATCCGGCCTGTCGGCCAGCTTCAAGAGCGGCGTTTCCATCGGCAGCGCCAGCGGCAAGCAGTCATACGCCATGCAAGGCACCACGGTCGCAAGCGCCAGCGTGTCGGGCAGCGACGTGCAGATCGGCGCGGCGCGCGATGCCGACGTAGTCGGCAGCAACGTGCTGGCCGACAGCGATATCGCCATCAATGCCGGGCGCAACGTCAACATCACCGCCGCACAGCAGAGCGAATCGACGCAAAGCACCAGCAAATACGACAGCACCAGCATCGGCCTGGAAGCCAATATCATCGGCGGCGCCACCCTCTACGGGCAATCCAATTCCAAGCAGAACGGCACTACAACCAGCACCACCAGTGTCACCAGCCTGTTGTCGGCCAATGGCGGCAACCTGACCGTGACGGCGGGCGGCACCGGCACGACGGACGCCGCCATCACCACGCAGGGCGCCGACCTGCTGGCCGGCAAGGACGTCGCGTTGACGGCAGACCGCATCGACCTGCAGGCCGCCGCCAACAGCACCTCGGCCGCGAGCCATGCGCAAAGCAGCAGCTTCACCATCGGCGCCCGTCCGGCCGGCGTGATCGGCGGCACGCTCTACAACATCGCCGACAGCGTCATGGCCTCCACCGAAGGCACCGGCGACGATCGCCTGGACAATGCTCTGGCCTTGAAAGCCGGCTACGACAGCTACAAGCTCGCGGGCGACCTCCTACAAAGTACCGCTTCCGACGTCGCTTCCAATATCACCGATCCATCCCAATCCGCCTTCGGCATCTCCATCAGCATGGGCAGCAGCAAGTCGCGCAGCGACAGCAGCGACAGCGCCACCCAGGTTACCGGCACCAACGTCCAGGCCAAGGACATCGCCGTCACCGCCCGCCAGACCGACATCGCCATGCAAGGCGCCAAGCTGCAGGGCGACGACGTCACGCTCGATGCCGCGCGCGACATCCTGCTGCAAGCCGCCGCCAACACCAGCGCCACGCAAAGCAGCAACAAATCCTCCGGTGCCAGCGTCGGCGTCACCATCGGCTTCGGCCAGCAAAATGGCATCAGCTTCCAACTCGGCATGCAGCAGGGCAAGGGCAAGGCCAACGGCAGCGAAACCACTTACGACAACACGCTCATCACCGCCACCAACCAGCTCAAGACGACCAGTGGGCGCGACACCGCGCTACAAGGCGCGCAATTGGCCGGCAACCAGGTCACGATGGACGCCGGTCGCGACCTCACCATTCAGACCCTGCAGGACAGCAGCCACTACCAAAGCGAACAGAAGAACAGCGGCTTCGGCATCAGCCTATGCATCCCGCCACTCTGCGCCGGCGTCAGCTCCTTCTCGGTCAGCATGTCCGAGCAAGGCATCAAGCACGACTACCTGAGTGCCCAGGGCCAAAGCGGCATCGCTGCCGGCGACGGTGGCTTCGCCATCAACGTCAACCAAGCCACCGACCTGACCGCCGCCGCCATCACCAGCACGGCAAATCCAGGCAAGAACAGCTTCACCACCGGCAGCCTGACCAGCCGCGACCTTGCCAACACCCAGGACACCAGCGCCAAGAGCAGCAGCTTTGCCGGCAGCACCTACTTCAACGCTGGCGCCAGCCCGGTGGCAAGCAGTGCCATACTCGGTGCCGACCTGCACCAGCTCGCCAACGACACGGCGCTCAACCTGGCCGGCAACGCCGCCGCCAGGAAGGCATTGCCGAAGAGCGGCAGCGAACAGAGCCAGACGGTCAGCGTGATCAGCCCTGCCACCGTCACCATCACCGGCACGGATGCAACACAGAACGAGCAAAGCCGGCAGACGGCCGACCAGCTCACCAGTCGTGATGCATCCACCGCCAATGGCGCACTGACCAACACGCTCACGCTGCAGCAGGCAGCCGAAGCGGACCAGGCCTTGCAGAAGGCAGCGCAGGACGATCAGGCGGCAAGGGTGATGGGGCAGTTGGGGCAAAACCTGTCCAAAGACATTGGCACGTATGCCCATGATCAGGAACAGCTGCTACGCAGCAAGGCCAATGTGGCAACAGACCCGGATGAAGCGGCCGCACTGAATGCCGAGGCCGATAAATGGGCGGACGGCGGCATCTACCGGGTCGGTCTGCATACGGCAGTCGGTGCATTGACAGGGGGAACCGATGGCGCGGTGGGCGCAGGGGCCAGTGCAGAAGCAGCCCCGATCCTCTCGCAATTGCAAGACAACCTGACCAATAGCTTGATCAACGCAGGCATGAGTGTTCAGGACGCCAACGCAGCGGCGGCGGGCCTGACCAGCCTTGCAGCGGCTGGCATAGGCGGTGCAGCAGGCAATGCCATCGGAGCCGCGACAGCCCTCAATGAGGATGCCAACAATCGGCAGTTACATCAGAGTGAGTATGACCTTGCGGAAAAATATAAAAAGCTCGTGGCAGGAAAGTTGGGAATTTCTGAAGATGAGGCAGAGGGTCGAATTGAGGCCGAAATATTACGTAACTCCGATCAGCAAACGGCAGATGCGGAAGGCGGCGTACATGACTATCAAATCCGCAGCATCATTGGTTGCCAGAATCTGAACTGCAACGGCTATCAAGACGATCCGGAATACGCAAACCATAACTACAACAGTCAATATATCGCGCCGAATCAGGCGGCCTATGATTTAGGACAACTGCAATTGGAAACAGGACTGACCTACAACCAGTTGGTGACAAATAACATCAAGAATGATCCCGTGGGAACGACACTTGCAGGAGCAGGACTTCTTGGATTGGGCGTCATGACAGGCGGTGGCTTGCCCAGTTTAGGACTTGCCGGTACGGGAGCAACGATTGGAATTGCCGTAAATGGTTCTGTCCAAGTGGCACAGGGACAACCATTCGACTGGTTCGGTTTCGGTATGGCAGGGATAACCGGTGCAGCGTCATCCGGAATGGGATTTGTGCCTTCTATACTTGTCAATGCAGGCGGCTCACTGGCGGGTTCCGGTATACAAAAGCAGAATCCGAATGGGGCAATGGCTGGCGCGGCCGTCGGTACGATAATTGGTTACCCCATTGGTGCCAAGATTGAAAGCGGTCTCGGTAATGTATTTAATCCTTGGTATTCTTCCGAATGGAGAAGCGTTGGTAACGGTATTTCTGTTTTTGTGCCAAAGAGTCCTATTCCTTCCTGGACCGGTGATATGGTCGGGGGTACATTTAGCGAACTTACAGGAAATGCTGCCCAAAGCAACGTAGAGAATAAAAAATGAATTTAAAAAAAATTAAATTAGAGTTGGTGCGTTGGACATATTTTTTTTTCATATTTTTATTTGTTGGAATTGTATGTATATTGCTAATTGGCATTTTTGGTGTCGTGCCATTTTTAAAATGGCTCTTATATGACAATCCATATACTCTCCCAACTTTCACTTTCATATTGAGAACGGCGTTAGCTGTTTTATTTATGTCTTTGATTATTGCCACTCTGGCGTGGTTTTACGAAAGGAATCAATCTGGAAGATAAGAACTGCTTGCGAGACGAACATCATCGTCAATCCGAAACCACGGATATCAGTAGTTATAGTTACGGTAATGGTGGCGCCTCTTAAATATGGACAATACATAATTCTCCTAATGTCTCCGACATTAATTAATGGAGTAAAAGGCCGTCTCTCAAAGGCATTAGGGATCTGAGGCATCCCGGATTTCCAAAATAGGTAAATCGAGATACATTTCCTTCGCCCTTAAATTGCAAATCGTGGACGAATCGCGGTGCAATATCCCAATGCTCTGACCAATCGCTTTCTTCCATAACGATGGCACGCAGCCTGTCGAAAGCCCATTGCAATGCATCGGACTTTCTGTTGCGTATAGATCAAAAAAACCGGATAGGAAAATTCCGGTGCATTCGCCACCTTCCGTGAATAAGGGGTCCGACCCTAATATCTACGTCAAGCCAGTCCTCCGGCAAGGACATGTTCTATCAACATGCCAAAGGAAAGGGCGGAACCGAGCAGTCCACCCATTACGACACCATCAATGCGGGTGCAGTCACCGTTGATGCGCCAAAGCTGACCGCACAGATCGGTAGCAAGGAAAGCGCCGAGCAATTGGCGAAGATGCCAGGCATGGCATGGATCGGCCAGCTCGAACAGGACCCGAACGTCAAGATCAACTGGCAGGCCGTGCAGGAAGCCAGCAGCCACTGGGACTACAAGGCCCAGGGTCTGACCGGCGTCGGCGCCGCGGTGGTCGTCATCATCGTCACCTATCTCTCGTCCGGCACTGCCAGCAGCATTGCGCAATCCGTCGCGGGCTATACCGGCAGCACGGTGGCGGGCGGCGTCGCCTCTGCAGCATTTACTACGCTGGCGTCGGAAGCTGCGGTCTCGCTGGCGAATAACCAAGGCGACCTCGGCGCCACGCTCAAGGACCTGGGTTCCAGCGCCAACGTCAAAGGCCTGGTATCGGCCATCCTCACTGGCGGCGTGCTGGCCAGAATAGGCCTGCCCGCCAACGGCCAGCCGGGCGTACAAGGCGGCGCGCAGACCTTCACCGCCCAGCTTGAACAGAACCTCCAGGCCGGCGCCGCCAAGGCCATGATCAATACGGCCGTATACGGCGGCAGCCTGGAACACAACATCCAGACTGGCTTATACGACGCCTTCGTGAACACGGCGGCCGCGCAAGGCGCCAATGCCATCGGCGACATGACGGTATCGGGCACGCTCAACGATTTCACTAACAAGGTGGCGCATGCCGTTGCCGGCTGCGGCCGGCGCGGCCACGGCACAAAGCGGCAGCGGCTGTACGGCGGGTGCGATAGGCGAAGCGGTTGGCGAGCTGGCTGCTGAAGATTACGGACAGCGAAGCGACACGGTGCAGTTTGCGGCGATGGTCAGCGGCATTGCTGCTGCTATGGCGGGGTTGGATGCGAGCCAGGTCAGTGTCGCCAGTCAGATGGGCGCGAATGCAGCGGCGAACAACTATCTGAACCATACCGAAGCAGCCCGTCTTTCGATTCTGCAGGAAAGGCAGATGGCAGGCCAGTGCGACAGTGCCTGCGACAAGGAACTGAAGTCGCTTCAGACGCTGGACGCGGCTCGTAATCAGACATTGTCCGATTGCACTGGAGTGACCAGCGACGCTTGCAATCAAGCCCGCCAAGATGTGCGGGATGCCGCCGCCGGTTATATCCGACAAACCAACTATTCTCCTGATCTGACTTACCAGAATGAGAAGAATGAAACGATTTCACTGGCTGAAGATACGATAGACGGCATCGACAGTGCCAAGATTATTGGTTACCTGACCAGTGTCAAGGATGGTCTATTAACCTTAGCTAACGCCGGCTATGTAGGATTCAACGCCTTGATTCTGCAGGACCCGCAGGCGCAGCAGGAAATCCAGGATAGCGCGGGCGCCGCATGGACCTACATCAGCAATCCGGCGAACTGGCCGCAACTGCTGGGCGGCATGTCCGACAGCGATCGGGAAAAGCTGGCCAATGCCTATGAAACGGGAGACGGCACGACCATAGGCCAAATGCTCGGTGCCCAGTACGCATCCTTGCCAACTGGCGGTGGCATGGGAACGATCGAGAAGATCGACTCGCTGATCACGGCGGCGAAGGATGCTGAGGCGGCTGCGTTGAAGGCGGAGGAGGCTGCAGATGCAGTAGCAGGAGCTGGAAATGCGGGTGGGGCTGTTGTTACAAGCACTACATCTGGAACAACCCCGATGATTAGCGGTGTAACGGTTGTTGATAAACGGACGGGTTTTGTTTACCAAGGCACAGTAGACTTGCAGCCTACCCTTGATCGTATTGCGGATGATGGCGCTCCACTTTCTAGGAACGATGGAACTATTTTCCAGAATCACCCAATAAACGGCGTACAACTTTTACCAGTAGAGCCGATTGGTTACTACACGGAATATGTGGTTCCAACGCCTGGGATAGAGGGGCCAGGGCCACAACGCATTGTCATGGGTAAAAGTGGAGAGATCTATTACACTCCGGATCACTATCAGTCATTCATTTCAGTGAAGAAGTAACTCTGCATGAACACACCCAATGCATTTACGTTTGTAGAAAATACCCAAGATTTTAAAAAAGCCGATACCTTTACGGCCAGGGTCGCAGGCAACATTCGTACAAGTCAGCAGCTTTTTGAGTTGCTGTACGGTTTATTAAAACTGCCAGGATATTTTGGTTTTAATTGGAATGCCCTATTTGATTGCCTTCGTGATTTCCATTGGATTGCTGAAAGGAACGTAGCTATTGTGCATGACGATCTACCTAAACTTCCTAAAGAAGAGATGAGAACGTACCTTGAGATATTGAGAGACGCTATTGTCGATTGGAAACTAGGAGAGATTCATTCGTTGCAGGTAGTTTTTGACGAGAAAGATCGAAGTTGTATCCAAGAGGTAATGGAAGAGTAGGAGCAGGCTGAAATTAAGTGATCCGGGTAGGTTTCCTGTCCTAACTGCACGATTAGGACGCTAGCGTCCCAACAAGCAGCAGCTTGTCGATTCCGAGAATCGCGGAAAGGGCGACCTGCAGGAGCAGAACGACCTCATGGCCGCCGGCGTTTTCGACGGCTATACGCAACACGATGCTTTCAACGACTGGTTGCTGAACAACGACGAGACGATACAGCGGGCCAGCGGCGCCTTTCACCTCGGTGCAGGTGCCGTCGGGACGGTTGGCAGCGGCATACTGGCAACGGGCAGCGTACCGGCCTGCTTGACCACGGGCGTGGGATGTGGCGTCACGGTTCTCGGTGCTGTCGGCACCTACTATTCCTGGCAGGAAGCCACAGAGGGACAACAGCAGCTCGTCGGACCTTACAACTCCACGATCGGCCAGCGGGTGCTGGATTCGTTCAATCCGGCGACATATCCGGGTGATCAGGATCGTGCTGCGGAACTGGGAATCAGCGCTATTCAGAATGCTGCGCTTCTGGTAGCGGGGAATGTGTTTGGCAGGTTGGGTGGAAAGGCTGCTCCAGTTGATGCAGGAAAAGCCACAAACAGTACTGGCGTAGTTACAGCACAAAACTTTTTCGATGGAAGCCAGTACACGTCTAAGGTTCTCAATCAGGCTGCATCAGGCGACTATCACGGCTTTCCACAATCAGTCGATGCCTTCTCGGGAAATGGAACGGTTACGCAGATCGTCGGTGGCGATGGTGTGACGCGTTGGCGACTCACGATCCCAGGCTCCTATAATGGCCAAACAGGCGTATTTGAGTACATCCGAAATCAGGATGGCACTATTAACCACAGATTGTTCGTTCCGAACAGGTAAGCGATGCCGATATCGAAAATACTTGAACTATATGCTCGGCATGGTCGTAGCCTCATTGACAATGGCTTATATGAGGCTGCACTTCCGGTGAGTGAGGCAGATATTGCACTAGAATTATTTGGCCAACAACGATGGTGCGTGCTTGGCGGTGACGTATATCGCTTGTCTGATGGCGACCAATTCGAATCAACCTACGAGAACTGGTCTTATGAGGGTAAGAACGTAGAGGAAAGTGTCACTGTTGCTCGTAACTTCATAGATTGTCTTGAGGGGAGATCGGTATATGTTGTGTTTGTCGTTTTGGCACAAGTTTAAATCGTGGCACAGGGACAATCATTCAGCGCTTCATCGTTCCTGGCGCTCATCGACCAACCCACGATATTGCGCGAGTAAAGATCAAGCAGCATGGACAGGTACAACCAGCCCGCTCGTGTGCGGATGAAAGTCACATCGTCCATCCACGCCTGGTTCGGATGCGCCTGCACAAAGCAGCGCGTCAGTCGGTCCGGCGGCAACACCGGCATCTTATGGTGTGCGACCGCTATGTGGAAGCGGCGCTTGCGTTGTGCTTCGATGCCCGCGTTCTTCCGCAGGCGGGTAACCTGAGATATCCGGCTTTTTCGGACACGTTTAAAGATAGGAGAAGGAATTGGGGGGGCAGCCTAATATTTTAGGTAATCCCTACCCAAACCGGACCAGATTAAACCGGTCCGATCATGAAACGCTGTCCTGAATGCCAAGCAAGTAAGCCGTATCGGTTGTCCGATGGATGCCTGAAGTGCCGGGCCTGCAGTAAGCGGATGTGCGTTTCACACCAACACCTTCATCGCGGCGCCTCCAAGGACCGTGCCGCATCATCATCACCCGGTGCCAGCGCGGGATCACGATGCGTCCGGCGCCAGCGTCTGGCGATCTTGCCGTTCAGGCGATCCAGATACAGATAGACCACCGGCGTGGTGAACAGCGTCAGCGCCTGGCTCAGCAGCAGGCCGCCGACCATGGTGTAGCCCAGCGGCTGGCGCAGCTCCGAGCCGCTGCCGGTGCCCAGCATCAATGGCACCGCCGCGAACAGGGTGGCCATGGTGGTCATCATGATCGGGCGGAAGCGCAACAGGCACGCTTGGCGGATCGATTGCTCCGGCGTCAGGTGCTGCACGCGCTCGGCCTGAATGGCGAAGTCCACCATCAAGATGCCGTTCTTCTTGACGATGCCGATCAACAGGATGATGCCGACCAGCGCGATCACGGTGAGGCTGAAATGAAATGCCATCAGCATCAACAGCGCACCCACGCCGGCCGAGGGCAGCGTCGACAGGATCGTCAGTGGATGGATGTAGCTTTCATACAGCATGCCGAGAATGATGTAGACCACCAGCAAGGCCGCCAGGATCAGATACGGTTCGGTGCTGAGCGAGGCCTGGAACGCCTGCGCCGTGCCCTGGAACGTGCCGCTCAACGAGGCCGGCATGCGGATCTCGGCGGCGGCCTGATTGATGGCGTCGACGGCCTCGCCCAGCGCCACGCCGGGCGCCAGGTTGAAGGATAGCGTCACTGCCGGGTATTGCCCCTGATGGTTGATCGACAGGTAATTGACATGGCTGGTGTCGTACTTGACGAAGGTCGACAACGGCACCTGTTGTCCGGTGAGCGGTGACGTCAGATAGATCTGGTCGAGGGTGTCCGGGTTTTGCTGCAGCCTGGGCGTGATCTCGAGGATCACGTGATAGCTGTTGAGCTGAGTGAAATACTGGGCTACCTGGCGCTGCCCGAAGGCGTCGTTCAGGGTCTGGTCGATCAACGCCGGCTGGATGCCGAAACGCGCGGCGCGGCTGCGGTCGATGGTCAATGACAGCGTGGCGCTGTTGGCCTGCTGATCGGAGGCCACGTCGCGCAGCTGCGGCAGCATCTTCAGCTTGGCCAGCACCTTCGGCGCCCAGGCATTCAGTTCGTCGAGATCCACGTCTTCCAGCGTGTACTGATATTGCGTGCGCGAGGTACGGCCGCCGACGTTCACGTCCTGCGCCGATTGCAGATACAGGGTGACGTTCTGCACCTCCGCCAGCTTTTTCCGCAGCCGGCGGATGACCTGGTCCGCTGTGGCGTCGCGCTGATCAAGCGGCTTCAGGCCGATGATCACGAAGCCGTTGTTCAACGGTCTCGAGCCGCCGATGAAGGTGCCGTAGCTGGCCACCGCCGGATCCTTGAGGACGATGGCGGCGAGCTTCTGCTGCAGGCGTTCCATCTGGGCAAAGGACACATCCTGGGCGGCGTCGGAAATGCCCTTGATGATGCCGGTATCCTGCTGCGGGAAAAAGCCCTTGGGCACCACGGCGAACAGTATCCCGCTGGCGAGCACGGTGAGGAAGAACACGCCCAGTGTCAGGCGCTGGTGGCGCAGGACGAAATCGAGTCCGCGCGTATAGGCGGCCAGCAAGCGGTCGAACATGCCCTCGATGACGGTATAGAAACGGCCGTGCCGGGCATGCTTCTCGTCGCGCAGGAACAAGGCGCACAAGGTCGGCGACAGCGTGAGCGACACGAAAGCCGAGACCAGGATGGTCATGGTCACGGTGACCGCGAACTCGCGGAACAGGCGGCCGACGATGCCGCCCATCAGCAGCAGCGGGATGAACACCGCCACCAGCGAAATGCTGATGCTGATGATGGTGAAGCCGATCTCGCCGGCGCCCTTGATCGCGGCTTCCTTCGGCGTCATGCCCGCTTCGACATGGCGGTAGATGTTCTCCAGCATCACGATGGCATCGTCCACCACGAAGCCGACTGCGATCGTCAACCCCATCAGCGACAGGTTGTCGAGGCTGTAGCCGACCAGGTACATCAGGGCCGCCGTGCCGAACAGCGCCAGCGGCACGGTCACGCCTGGGATGACGGTCGCCCACAGGCTGCGCAGGAACAGGAAGATCACCATGACCACCAGCGCGATGGTCAGCAGCAGGGTGAACTGCACGTCATGCAGCGAAGCTTCGATGGTGGTGGTGCGATCGATGATCGTATCGAGCTTGATCGACGGCGGCGCCGCCGCCATGATCTGCGGCAGCGCGGCCTTGATCCGTGCCACCGTCTTGATGATGTTGGCGCCGGGTTCCTTCTTGATCAGCAAAAGAATGCCGGCCCTGCCGTTGAACCAGGCCGCCTGGTGCGTGTCTTCCGGCCCTTCGACCGCCTGGCCGATGTCGCCGATGCGCACCGGCGCGCCGTTCTTGTAGGCGATGATCACCTGGTTCCAGGGTTTTGCCTGCAGCAACTGGTCGTTGTCGTAGATGGCGTAGCTGCGGGTGTTGCCGCTGATGGAACCCTTGGCCGCATCGACCGAAGCGGTGGTGATGACGTTGGCCACATTCTCCAGCGACAGGCCGGTCGCGGCGAGCTTGGCGGGATCGACCTGCACGCGCACGGCCGGCTTCTGCTGTCCGCCGATATCGACCTGCCCCACACCCTGGATTCTGGAAATTTGCTGGGCGATGACGTTTTCGGTGTAGTTGTCGACCGTGGTCAGCGGCAGCACCGCCGAGTGGGCTGCCAGGATCAGGATCGAGTTGTCGGCCGGATTGACCTTGCGGTAGGACGGCGGGCTGGGCAGATTTTTCGGCAATTGGCCGCCGGCGGCGTCGATTGCTGACTGGACGTCTTGCGCGGCGGCGTCGATGTTGCGATTGAGGTCGAACTGCAGCGTGATCTGGGTCGAGCCCAGCACGCTGGTGGAGGTCATCTGCGAAACACCGGGGATTTCCGAGAACTGGTACTCCAGCGGCTGCGCCACCGAGGACGCCATCGTCGCCGGACTGGCGCCGGGCAACTTGGCCGACACCAGGATGGTGGGGAAATCCACCTGCGGCAGCGGCGCCACCGGCAGCAGCGGATACGCCACCATGCCGATCAGCAGAACGGCCGCCATCAACAGCGAGGTGGCGATCGGCCGTTCGATGAAGCGTGTCGAGATGTTCATTTGGCGTCGCTCGCGCCGGCCGCCGGTGCCGCCGCGGCCGGCGCATCCTGCAGAATCTGGACGCGCGCGCCCGGCTGCAGCCGGAATTGGTTGCTGGTGACGACCCTGGCGCCGGCCTGCAGTCCGCTGGTCACGACGACCGCGTCGCCGCTTTCGCCGCCTACGCCGATGGCCTGCGCCTTGACGGTGTGATCCGGCTGCACGACATAGGTAAACGGCCCGTCCGGTCCGTTCTGCAGCGCCGCGGAGGGTATCGTCAGCACGCCCTGCTCGGTTTTCAGCAGCGTGCGCGCGGTGACGAACTCGCCCGGCCACAGCGTTTCGTGCGTATTGGGAAAGGTCGCCTTGAGGCTGATCGTGCCGGTGGCCTGGTCGATCTGGTTGTCGATCAGATCGATGGCGCCGCGATCGAGCACGACCTTGCCGCCGCCGCTGGCATCGCGGGGCAGCGCGATCACGCTGACCGGGCCCTTGGCCATCGCGCGGTGGACCTCGTCCAGCTCGTCTTCCGGCAAGGAGAAGATGACCGAAATCGGCTGTACCTGGGTGATCACGACGATCGGCGTGGTATCGGTGGCGTGCACGATGTTGCCCGGATCGACCTGGCGGATGCCCGTCACGCCGTTGATCGGCGAGCGGATGGTGGTGTAGGACAGCTCGGTTCTGGCGCTGTCGATGGCGGCCTGATCCGCCTTCTCCTGGGCGCGATCCTGCGCCACCAGCGCCTGCTGCGTATTCAGCGTCTGCTGGCTGGCGAGATTCTCCGGCGCCAGCTTCTCGTATCGCTTGAGATCGCGCTCGGCGTTGGCCAGCTGCGAGGCATCCTTGGCCTTGGCGGCCAGCGCCTGTTCCAGCGCCGCCTCATACAGGCGTGGATCGATCTGTGCCAGGACCTCGCCCTTGGCGACCCGCTGCCCTTCGACGAATCCGACTTTCTGCAGCTGGCCGTCGACCCGCGGCGTGATCCTGACTGTATAGAAAGCCCGCACGGCGCCCAGACCCTGCAGGTAGACCGGCACGTTCGCGCGCGTGACCAGCGCGGTCTCGACCGGAATGGCCGCGTTGCCGCCGGACGCCGCGGCGGTGCTCGGCCTGGCTGCGTGGCGCCACCCGTACAGCAGCGCGCAAACGACCAGCGCGGCCACGATCATGACGACACGGGTTCTGCTCATGCGAAGCCGCTGCCACGATACTTTCCGAACGTCTGCCATCATCCCTCCGTCTTGTTTTGCCAGCCGCCGCCCAGCGCGTTGAACAGGCCGATCAGGGCCTGGAAATGCGCCAGCCTGATCTGCGCCATGCCGTCTTCGGCGCTGAACAGGGCGCTCTCGGTGTTGAGCAGCGTCAGCACATTGATCGTGCCCGCGCCCAGCTGCGCCTGGGCGAAAGCGTAGGCGCGACGCGCGGCAATCACCGCCTGCCGCTGGCGTCGCGCCTGCTCGCCGGTCTGTTGCAGCGCGACCAGCGCATCTTCGACATTGGCGAAAGCGCCGATCACCGTCTTGTGATAATCGGCCAGCAGTTCCGCATAGCGCGCCTTGGCGTAGGCGGACTGGCCCTGCAGCGCGCCGCCTTCGAAGATCGGCTGCACCAGGCTCGCGGCCAGCCCGAACACTTCATTGGCAGGATCGAGCAGGCCGGCCAGCGCGTTGCTTGCATAGCCGCCACTGGCGGTGAGCGTAATGTCCGGGAAGAACGCTGCCCGCGCCTGCGCCATGTCCGCATTGGCCGCCATCAGCTGCGCCTCGGCGGCCGCCACGTCGGGACGTCGCGCCAGCAGATTGGACGGCAGGCCGGGACGCACGACCGGCAGCGACAGCTCGGCCAGCGAGGCGCCGGAGATGTTCATCGCTTCCGGCGTCTGACCCGTCAGGATGGCCAGCGCGTCGATCGCCTGGCGCAGCTGCTGCCGAAGCGGCGGAATGCCGGCATAAAGCGTATCCAGCGTGGTTTCCTGCTGCGCGACATCCAGCGCATTGCCGGTGCCTGCCGCCTGCTGCAGCTTGAGGTCCTTGAGGATGGCCTGCGCGCTGGCCAGATTGTCCTGGGCGATATGCAGGCGCTCGCGTAGTGCCAGCACCTGGAAATAGGTGCTGGCCACATCCGTCAACACGGTCAGTTCGACGGTCTCGCGGTCGTACCGGCTGGCCGCCGCCAGCGCCTTGGCAGCATGCAGCGCCGCGCGGTTCTTGCCCCAGAAATCAAGTTCATAACTGGCGCTGATCTGCGGCGCATATTCGGTATAGGTATTCAGAGGATTGCCGCCGGTGCGGCTGCGCTCGCGCTCGGCGACGGCGCTGCCCTCCACCGACGGCAGCAACGGCGCGCCGGCGATGCGCATCTGCGCATCGGCCTCGCGTACGCGCGCAGCGGCCGCGGCGATGTCGTCGTTGGCCTGTTGCGCCCGCATGATCAGCGCGTCGAGTTGCGGCGACGCGAAACCCCGCCACCAGTCGGCGGAAGGCCATGCCGCCTTCGTGTCGGCCCGCGTGCCGGTCCATGCCGCAGGCGCGGGGATTGCCGGCTTGCGATAGGACGGGCCGAGACTGCAGGCGCACAGCAGCAGGGCAGTACCCGCGGCAAGGCAAAGACGCAGCTGGCGGCGAACGCACAAGCGGGTCGCGAGGAGGCGGACAGTCATGATCGCGAAATGGGGACGGATAGGAAACGCAACACTAAGCCAATTCACAATGGTGGGAATGCACGTACATTAATTTGCGCTGATTATCGCCTTCATCGGAGATGAAGGCCACGACATATGCTTGCCGCTTCAAGATCGAGGTGCGATATCTCCATCGCGACGATCCACCTGATTCGGTTGGGCATGGCCGGCCAACGGCTGCGCAAGCGCTGTCGCGTCGTTGACAGATCCATGCTCCATCACCTTTGGTCACAACAAGATGAGCGCGGTGTATCGAGGCATGCCCTTGGTGTTCGAACCTGCTCCTTCGACCTATCGGCAACCCTTCGACTGCTCCCACATCGCGACGCTCAGGCTCTTGGTGAGCCTGCTCTTATGCATGCGCATCATTCGTCCCCTCGAGGCTGCCTGGTCAAACGCCGCCAGTTGTTCCGGGATCGAGTGTGAAGGCGACATATGCCTGCACGGGTTCGAGACCAGCATGTCCTGGCTAAAATCGGAACAGGCATTGTAGTCTTTAAGGACGCCGATACCAAGAACATGGCGATATGATGCCTTGTTGTCAGGTATGCGGATCTTTACATTTCGCGCATGCGTATTCAATCAAGAGCGGCATCGCTGCAAACATGGCGTGTCGTCGAGACACCTGTTCGTTGAATCTTTTTATCGAGGCATCGTCAGGCTATGGCGCCACATCCCAATGCGACGACCAGTCGCTTTCTTCCCTGACGATGGCGTGCAGCATGTCGAACGCCTGCTGCAACGCTGCTCCCTTTCCGTCGCGCGAATAGATCAGAAAGACGGGATAGGAAAATTCCGGCGCGTTCGCGACCTTGCGTATCTGCCCGTTCTGCAACGCACGCCGGATCACCCGCGTGCGGAAATAACCGCTGCCGCCGTTCTTCAACAGGTATTGGAAAGCCAGCGGACCAAGATTGAACGACATGGCATTGCGCACTTTTTCCGGTAGTGCCGCGTCATGCGCCTTGCGGAAATCCTCTCCCCAGTCGACGTAGATGTATGGCTCCGGGCATTGCGTCGAGGCGATCTGCACCAGCTTTTCCTCCAACAGCTGCTCGACCTGCATGCCGGTCCAATATTGCGGCCGGTGCACCAGCGCGGCGTCGAGCAGGCCATGTTCCAGCTTGCCCTGCAGCGATGGGCCTTCGCCGACTTCGATGCGCAAGACATGGGAAGGCAGCACATCGCGCAGTTGCGTCGTCCACTGCAGCATCAGCGGATTGCACAGGCTGACTTCGCAGCCGATCGCAACGCCATCGCCCATGCCGTCCGGCAGCGGCAGCTCGCGCCGCGCGGCATCCCAGGTCTGTACCAGCTGGCTGGCATAGCCGGCAAACGTTTCGCCGGCATCCGTTAGTCGCGCGCCGGCGCGGTTGCGCACGAAAAGCGAACAGCCGAGCTGCGCCTCCAGGTTCTGCACGCGAGCGGTGACCGTAGTCTGCGTGACGTGCAGCCGATTCGCCGCCGCGATGAAGCTGCCGCAACGCACGATGCACAGGAAGGTACGGGCCAGTTCGATGTCCATCGCTAGTAGCAACCTTTCTGATAATAAAAGCAGGTTTTATTCATTATTCCTGTGCTTTTAAATATGCATAATATATACATCTTTTAAGAAACAGCGCCGAGGGAAAGCCGGCAATCGATGCCTTTCGCGCGCATTGCGGCAATGAATGTCCCGCTGCGGCAATCGGGCGCCGATCAAGGAAAGCGCGCTCGGCGGCATCGGAGGGAATCGATATCGCCGCTGCGCAGGGCGGCCCGGACCGGGCGGGCCGCCGCGTATCGCTCAGCCCGGGATTGCTTAATCCATACAGGAGGCCATATGACAGTCATCGAGGAATTCAAGGTCAGGAACGCAGAGGGCAAGGTCCTGATCCTGCAACACATCGGCACAGGCATCAGCTACCTGGATTTCGGCATGACGCATCTGCCGCGCAACTTTCAGGGCTATCGCGTCAAGTACACCGATCGCATCGCCCAGCCGGAGGACGACGGCTACCGGCTGGCGGACAGCGGTGAAATGTTCAAACCGATGTGATATCGGTTCACGCAGGACGTGCAGGCGCCGCGGTTCGCTCCGCTACATGACGGGAGCGGACCGCCCGGCGTGACGATGCGTGCCGTCGAATGCATGTGGCGGCACTGCGCATCGGGAATTGATCGGCAGCGGATCGGTAGCCGACCGGCTGCCGCATCGATGCCGGCCGTTCCAGGAAGACTCCTGCGGTCGTCGCTGCGCCCGGCCGCCCTTCACTCCGCCAGAAACTGGTGCAGCGCCTGCACCGCCGACGCCCCTTCTCCCACCGCCGCCGCCACCCGCTTGACCGAACCGCTGCGCACGTCGCCCACGGCGAACACGCCCGGCTGGCTGGTTTCCAGGTGGTAGGGCCTGCGTTCCAGCGGCCAGGCGTCGGCGGGAACATGCACGTCGGTCAGCACGAACGCCTTGTCGTCCAGCCGTACGCAGTCGCCGAGCCAGCCGGTATTGGGCTCGGCGCCGAGGAAGAGGAACACGTGCTCGACGTCGAACGCACGCGGCGGTTCGTCACCGGTGCGGCACAGCACGCGCTGCAGCTTGTCGTCGCCCTGCAGTCCGACGATCTGCGTGCGCGGATGCAGCGTGATGTTGGCGGCCGCGCGGATGCGCTGGATCAGGTATTGCGACATGCTGGAAGCGAGCCCTTCCGAGCGCACCATGATATGCACGCGGCGCGCGTGGCCGGACAGGAATACGGCCGCCTGTCCGGCCGAGTTGCCGCCGCCGACGATGATCACGTCGGACCTGCTGCAGAAGGTCGCCTCCATGTACGACGCGTTGTAGTAGATGCCGCGCCCTTCGTAGCGGTCGAGATCGGGAATCGACGGCTTGCGGTAGCGCGCGCCGCTGGCGATGACGACGGCGCGCGCCCGGATGCGGTCGCCGTTGTCCAGTTCGAGGTCGAACGGGTTGCCCGCGCCGTTGCAGGCCATCTCCCTGACCTCGAAGGGCACGGCGACCTCGGCGCCGAACTTGCGCGCCTGCGACAGGCCGCGGCCGGCCAGTGCGACGCCGGAGATGCCGGTGGGGAAGCCGAAATAGTTTTCGATGCGTGAACTGGTGCCGGCCTGGCCGCCGGCGGCCTTGGTGTCGAGCACGACCACGTTCAAGCCTTCCGATGCGCCATACACCGCGGCCGCCAGCCCGGCCGGTCCGGCGCCGACCACGGCCAGGTCGAACTGCCTGCCGTTCAGGTTGTCCGGGCTGATGCCCATCGCGTCGGCCACGGCGCGGTTCGACGGCTTCTTCAGCACCGTGCCGCCGGGCGTGACGACGGCGGGAATGTCGTCGGGCGTGATGCCGAAGCGTTCCATCAGCGGCCGGGCCGCTTCATGTTGATCGATGTCGAAGTAGGCCGCCGGCTGCGCATTGCGGGCGAGAAATTCGCGCAGCGTCAGCGCGTGCGCGGAGCGGTGCGAGCCGAAGATGACGAGCCCGCCGCCGTCCTTGTCCTGGATGAAGGCGACGCGCCGCAGGATGTAGGCGCGCATGATGATTTCGCTCAGGTCGGCTTCGGTGATGACGAGCGCGCGCAGCGATTCCTCCTCGATCACGATCAGGTCGCACTCGGTGGCGGTGCGCGCGCTCGCGACCGCCGCGCGGCCGGCCAGCGTGCCGACGTCGCCGGTGAACATGCCGTGGCCGAACGTGCCGATCACGCGCGAGCGGATCGCGTTGCTGCGTTCGATCTCGATCAGGCCGTCGATGATCACGTAGCAGGCGATGTGGCGTTCGCCCTGGCGGAACAGCACCTGGCCGGCTCCGAAGCGCCGCCGCTCGCCATACCGCGCCATGACCTCGATCTGCTCGGGCGCAAGCATCGGAAAGATCTGGTGGTGGCGCGCATGGACAAACGATTGCAGCGCTGCTTCGTCGGTATCGGGCAGGTCGGCCATGGAACGCTTTCTTGTCTGTTGGAGGAGAACCGCGTGGCAACACAATATGCCACGAAGGATGGATGTCCGCGCCGCCGCCAAGTTCTGTCTTCGCCGCAGCCGTTCCGCGCGGCAATGCCCGCGATTGCAATTGTTTGTATCGCCCGGGCACTTACCTCGGCGATGACTATCGTAAGAAGTCCGGCATTTCCGATTTTCCCTGCAATGCAATCCCCTCGTCCCCATTTCAACACGCTGGACGGCATCCGCGGCGTGGCCGCGCTGCTGGTGGTGATATTCCACGGCGCCGATTTCTTCGGCGCGCATCCGTTTCCGGAAACCTATCTCGCCGTCGACGTCTTCTTCCTGCTGAGCGGCGCGGTGGTGGCCAATGCCTACGAAAGCCGGCTGCGCGACGGCATGTCGTTCGCGCGCTTCGCGTGGATACGCCTGGTGCGCATCTATCCGCTGTACCTGTTCGGCTTCACGCTCGGCGTCGTCGCCATCACGTGGTCGCATGCCCGCCTGGAAGGCGGCCTGCCGTTGTCGCTGGTCGACGGGTTGCTGCTGCTGCCGACGCTGTCCGGCGTGCTGTTTCCGTTCAACATGCCGTCGTGGTCGCTGTCGGTGGAGCTGTTCGGCAACCTTGCCTACGCCGCCGCGCTGCGCTGGCTGGACGACCGCATGCTGATGATCGTGATGGCCGCGTGCGCGGCGGGCATGGCGGCCGTGCTGTGGCTGTCGCCGCGCCACCTGCTCGACATGGGCGTGACGCGCGTGCTCTTTTACGTGGGGTACGTGCGCTTCGGCTATGCGTTCTGCGCCGGCGTGCTGCTCTATCGCTGCTTCATGCGGTATCGCGGCCCGCGGTATGCGCGCGTATCGTCGCCGATCGCGTGGCTGGTGCTGCTGTGCGTCGCCGCCGTGCTGATGGGCGCGCCGCCGCCGAAGATCGCGCCGTGGTACGACTTCTTTGCCGTGGTTCTGGCGTTTCCGTTGCTGATCCTTTGGGGCATGCACTATCGCGCGGCCGGGCTGCACGCGCGCGTGTTCGATGCGCTCGGCCTGCTGTCGTATCCGATCTACGTGCTGCACGACCCGCTGATGAAAATGGGCCGCCATGCCAGCCTCGCCTGGCGCGGCGTGGCGATCAGCACCTATGCGCCGGTTGCGGGCTGGCTGCTGCTGCTGACGGTGGTCGTGTCCGCCTGGCTGGTCGCGGTCCACTACGATGCGCCGCTGCGCGCCTGGCTGATGAAGCCGGGCAGGCTGCGGCGAGGCGCGCACGCAACCGGGAGCGGCCGCTGACTATGCCGCCGCGGTGCGGCGCGCCTGCCGCCACGACAGCGCCAGCCACAGGCACAGCACCGTGAAGCTGCAGCCGAACAGCATGGCGGTCGAGACCGGCGAAAAACCGCCGCGTTGCAGCGCGGTGTAGGCGCCGACCATCAGCAGCATCATGCCGTTCTCCGCGAAATTCTGTACCGCCACGGCGGAACCGGTACCGACCAGCCGGTGGCCGCGCTCCTGCAGCAGCGCGTTCAGCGGCACGACGAAGAAGCCGCCCAGCGCGCCGACCAGCGCCACCAGCACGTAGGCCTGCCATATGGCGGTGACGGTGCCCAGCAGCGCGATGACGCCGCCGAGCAGCACGCCGGCGCGGATGCTCTTGAATGCAGTGTGCATGCGCAGCACGCGCGGCGCGACGGCGGCGCCGACCACGATGCCCAGCGCGGTGGCGCCGTTCAGGTAGGCCGGCAGCGCGTTGCTGGTGATGTGCAGCGCATACGGCACCCAGGCCACCAGCAGGAAGCGCATGGTCGCGCCCACGCCCCAGAACAGGCTGGTGCCGAACACCGAATGGCGCGCGTCGCGGTTGCCCCACAGCCTCGCCAGCGCGTGCCGGAAGTTGCGGAAGGCGTTCGGCAGCGCGTGGCGCTCAAACGGATGTGCGGGCCGGATCACCGGCACGAAATAGTTCAGCGCGCCGGCCAGCACGTACAGCGCGATCACCGTACCGATCGCGGCCGCCACGCTGACGTCGGCCAGCTTGCCGCCGGCCAGCACGCCGAACAGGATGGCGACGATGGTCGAGCCTTCCATCATGCCGTTGGCGGCGATCAGCCGTTCGCTGGACACGATGTCGGACAGGATGCCGTACTTGGCCGGCGAATACAGCGCCGCGCCGACGCCGACCACGCCGTAGGCGGCGAACGGCGACAGCCCGAGCAGCATGGCGGCCGCGCCCAGCATCTTCAAGCCGTTCGACCACAGCATCACGCGGCCTTTGGCGAAACCGTCGGCGAACACGCCGGCGAACGGCGCCAGCACGATGAAGGCGATGACGAAGAATTCCTGCAGCACCGGGATGCTCCACGCTGGAAAGGCGTCCTGCCGCACCAGCGCGATGGCGCCGAACAGCAGCGCGTTGTCCGCCAGCGCGGAAAAGAATTGCGAGCCCAGCACCAGGCCCAGCGCCTTACGTTGCATGATCTTCTCCCTGTTTGTCGGATGCCTGCGCCAGGTTCTTCAGCGCCTGGTAGTCGGTCTTGCCGGTGCCCAGCACCGGCAGCGTGGCCAGCGCGCGCACGCTGCGCGGCACCGCCAGTTCCGGCAGGCCGAGCCGCTTCGCCGTCGCGCCCAGCAACTCGCGCGTCAGCGCCTGCGACGTGGTGAACAGCAGCAGCGCCTCGCCCTTGCCTGCGTGCGGCACCGCGATCGCGGCGTGGCGCGCGGCGGGATCGGCGGCCGCGGCCAATTGCTCGACCGTCTCCAGCGACACCATCTCGCCGGCGATCTTGGCGAAGCGCTTGAGACGGCCGCGGATCGTGACGAAGCCATCCTCGTCGAGGCTGACGACGTCGCCGGTCGCGTAACCGCCGTGCGCGTCGCGGCCCGGCGTCAGCACGCCCGGATGGTCGGCATACAGGTAGCCGAGCATGACGTTGGGGCCGGACACCGACAGCGTGCCGCCTTCTTCGATGCCCGGCACCGCTTCGAGGCGCGCCTCGATGCAGGGCAGGAACTGGCCGACGGTGCCGGGCTTGGCGGCCATCGGCGTGTTGACTGCGATGACCGGCGCGCATTCGGTGGCGCCGTAGCCTTCCAGGATGCGGATGCCGAAGCGGTCCATCCACAGGTCCCGCACCTTGTCCGACAGCCGCTCGGCGCCGGCGATCACGTAGCGCAGGCGGCCGAAATCGTACTGGTGCGCCGACTCGCCGTACTTGCCGAGAAAGGTCGAGGTGCCGAACAGCACCGTGCAGTTGCGGTCGTACACCACTTCCGGAATCGCGCGGTAGTGCAGCGGACTGGGATACAGGAACAGCTTGCAGCCGGCGATCAGCGGCAGCAGCGCGCCGGCGGTGAAGCCGAAGCTGTGGAACAGCGGCAGCGCGACCAGGAATTTGTCGCTCGGCATGAAATCCGCCACCGCGCGCACCTGCGCGATGTTGGCCAGGATGGAATCGTGGCTGTGCACCACGCCCTTGGGCTTGCCTTCGGAACCCGAGGTGAACAGCACCACGGCCGGATCGTCCGGCGCGCTTGCCTGCTGCGCCGCATGCGGCCGCAGCAGGCGAGCGGCGATCCACAGTCGGTCGCGCAGCGTGATCTGTTCTTTCAGGTCTTCCGCGAACACGATGCGCACGTCGTGTAGGGCCGCCAGCACCGGCGCCAGGCTGGCCTTCTCGACGAACAGGCGCGAGGTCAGCACGGTGCGGATCTGCGCCGCGGTGCAGGCGGCCTGCAGCCCATCCTTGCCGGCGGTGTAGTTCAGCATCGCCGGCACGCGATGGGCGGCGGAAAAGCCGAGCACGACGGAAACCGTCGCCGTCATGTTCGGCATCAGCACGCCCACGCGCTCGCCCGGCTCGCTCAGGCGCTGCACCAGGCGGCAGATGCCGAGCGTGCTTTTCAGGATGCTGCCGTAGGTTTCCTCCACCAGCCGCACGTCCTCGGCGATGGCGTGCTCGCGGCCGAACAGCGCGACGGCTTCGAGGAAGGCGCCGTACAGCGTGTTGCGGCGGCGCGTGCGCACCAGCATTTCCTGCATCATGCGGCGCAGCGCGTCGCCGGCACGCAGGCGGCGCGCGCGGGCGGTCGGACCGGCCGGCATGGCCAGCGTCTGCGGCGGCAGCACGGTCATGCGCAGCTTGGGAAACAGGCGGCGCGGATACAGGCCGCCGACGCGGCTCAGGTAAGTGCGCGAGGTGCCTTCCAGGCGGATCGGCACGATGGTGGCGCCGGTGCGGGCGGCGACGAAGGCGGTGCCGTCGTAGACCTTCATCAGCGCGCCGGTGACGGTCAGCCGCCCTTCGGGAAAGATCACGACCGGCACGCCGCGGTTGACCAGGCCGACCACCTGCTTCAGCGCGAGCGGATTGTTGACGTCGACGGCCAGGTGCGGCACCAGGTTCAGCAGATGCTTCATGAGCGGATGCCGCGCGACCTGTGTGTGCGCGACGAAGGTGGCCTCCACCGGCAGGAACAGCCACAGCAGCATCGCGTCGAGCAGGCTTTCGTGGTTGGCGATGATCAGCGTGCGCTCGTGGCCGGCGATGTGCTGCGCACCGGTGTAGTCGAGCCGGAAGGCGATGCGGACGAACCGGCGCAGCACGGGTTTGGCGAGCTTCAGGATCATTTTTCTTGTGTACTCCCTCTGGATGGCGGTCGCGGCTGCACGGCACAGCGCAGTGTGTCATCGGACAGGACGGACGGCAACCGCGGCGCGCAGAGACCTGCGGCAAAGATCCTGCTGCGTGGCGCGGTCGGGCTGGCAGGATGCGGGTTTCGGCGCAGACGCGATTTCCACGGTTGGCGTCTTCCCGCCGATCCGCCTTCCAGGGTGCAAGAGATGCGCCGGGCCGAGGCAGACCGATAGCCGCACGACTCTTGACGGCCGGGAAGGTGCAATGCGGTTTTCTGACCCGATCTCGCGCAGATGTCCTACCTGCGCGCGCCGCGCGCCATGCCAGAATTTTCGGCATCGGGCGGCGGACGAGGTCTGGCGCCTCCATTCTTCAGATGAAAGGGCACGGGCATGGACGAATACAGACTGGCCGGCGAAATCGCCGTGGTGACGGGTTCCGATTCCGGCATCGGGCAGGCCACCGCCATCGCGCTGGCGAAGGAAGGCGCCTCGGTCGCGGTGACCTACCTGCACGACCGCGACGGCGCGCACCGCACCGCGCAGCGGATCGAAGACGAAGGCGGCAAGTGCACGGTCGCGCAGCTGGACCAGCGCGATTCGAAATCGGTGGCGGAGTTGTTCCGCAAGGTGCAGCAGGATCTCGGCACGCCGACCATCCTGGTCAACGACGCCGGCATCGACGCGCTCGGCAAGCCGGTCAAGGACATGGCCGACGACGAATGGGACGACGCGATGCGCACCAATCTGTACGGCCCGTTCTACTGCTGCCGCGAATTCATCCGCGGCCTCGACGGCGACAGCCGGCACGGCAGCATCATCAACATCACCAGCGTGCACCAGGAGATTCCGCGCGCCGGCGCCTCGGGCTACGACAGCTCCAAGGGCGGCCTGCGCAACCTGACCACCACGCTGGCGCTGGAGCTGGCCGAGAGGAACATCAACGTCAACAACATCGCGCCCGGCATGGTACTGACGCCGATGAACCAGCAGGCGCTCGACGATCCGGACTATCTGAAGGAGCAGGTGAAATCGATCCCGATGAAGCGCGCCGCCAAGCCGGAGGAGATCGCCGACGTCGCGGTCTTCCTCGCATCGGACAAGGCGCGCTACATCCACGGCACCACCATCGTGGTGGACGGCGGGTTGACGCTGTTCCAGGGACAGGGCGCCTGAAGCCGGGGATGGGTCGGGCCGCGTAGGTCGCGCCGCGTAGGCCGGCCCGCGGACTCCGCGATGCCGCCTGCCGCGCACGAATGCGGGCGGCAGGCCGGGGCGAGCGACGCGTGGCGCGAGCTAGGACGACCGCTTTTCCCGTGTGCCGCGACGCGTCGCCGAGGATGCCGCAGAGGGTGCCGTGGATCGCTTGCCGGCGCTGCGCGGCTCGGAGCGCGCCTTCGGCTTGCCGCTCGCGGACTTCTTCTTTTCGCCTGCGTGCGCGCGCGGCGGCCGGTCGTACAGTTCGCGCAGCGCGTCCTTGGCCTGTTCCAGCCGCTTGTGCTGCGCGGCGGGCAGGTGGTCGCCGGCGCGGTTGATGTAGAAGGTCAGCATCGACATCGCCGAGCGATAGGGATCGCTCTTGCGCCGCTCGCTGTGCTCGGCGGATTGCTTGAGCGACGCCGCAATCCGCTGCGGGTCCTTCAGTTTGAACACGCCTTGCTTCAGGTCCAGCGCGTCGCTGTGCTCGGTCACGTTCTTCGACCATTTCCGCTTTTCCGCCATGAGCGCCTCCTGGTATCGACGGCCGCCAGCCGGGTTTCCGTCGGCGGACGTGTCCGACGATACGGCGTTCGCTGCTGCCACCACAATCGGAAAACGCCGCCGCCCGACGTAGGAATCCCGCCACGTCGGGCAACGGCGCGAGTTCGTAACTGACAGAATTGTCAGTTTCCGGTCAGCAAAGCGACCTTGCCCATCCTGTATATTCCCCGTCCACTGCCGAGGCTGCCGTCCCGCGCGTGCATGCCGATCATGCAGGCGGTGTCCGCAGCCATTCCCCGGAAAAAGGAACGAAAGACAACTGATGTGGATCGTTAAACTCGCCTTGCGGCGGCCGTACACCTTCATCGTGATGGCGCTGCTGATCCTGTTGGCCACGCCGCTGGTGCTGATGCGCATGGCGACCGACATCTTCCCGGAAATCAACATCCCGGTCATCAGCATCATCTGGAGCTATAACGGCATGTCGGCCGAGGAGATGGGGCAGCGCATCACCTCCACCAACGAGCGCGTGCTGACGACCACCGTCAACGACATCGAGCACATCGAGTCGCAGTCGCTGTCCGGCGTGGCGGTGATCAAGGTCTTCTTCCAGCCGCACGCGAACATCCAGACCGCGATCGCGCAGGTGTCGGCGATCGAGCAGGTGATCGTGAAACAGCTGCCGCCCGGCACCACGCCGCCGCTGATCATCCAGTATTCCGCTTCCAGCATCCCGGTCATCCAGCTCGGCCTGTCCAGCAAGACCATGTCCGAGCAGGCGCTATTCGACCTGGCGCTGAACTCGGTGCGCACCAAGCTGGTGACGATACCCGGCATCGCGATTCCGTACCCTTACGGCGGCAAGAGCCGCGCGGTGTCGGTCGATCTCGATACGCAGGCGCTGCAGGCCAACGGCCTGTCGGCGACCGATGTCGTCAATGCGATCAACGCGCAGAACCTGATCCTGCCCGCCGGCACCGCCAAGCTGGGCAGCATCGAATACACGGTGAGGATGAATGGTTCGCCGCGCGTGCTGAACGATCTGAACAAGCTGCCGGTGCGTACGGTCAACGGCGCCACCGTCTATCTCGGCCAGGTGGCGCACGTGCGCGACGGCTTCAAGCCGCAGACCAACATCGTGCGTCACAACGGCGAGCGCGGCGTGCTGCTGTCCATCATGAAGAACGGCGGCGCCTCCACCCTGCAGATCGTCGACAACCTGAAGACGGCGCTGAAGGACATTCGCGCGGATCTGCCCAACGGCGTCGAACTGGTGTCGCTGTTCGACCAGTCGATCTTCGTCAAGTCGGCGGTGACCGGGGTGATCCATGAAGGTCTGATCGCGGCCTGCCTGACCGCGGCCATGATCCTGCTGTTCCTCGGCAACTGGCGCACCACCTGCATCATCGCGATCTCGATCCCGCTGTCGGTGCTGTCGTCCATCCTCGCGCTGTATGCGCTGGGCGAGACGATCAACATCATGACGCTGGGCGGACTGGCGCTCGCGGTCGGCATCCTGGTCGACGACGCCACGGTGACGATCGAGAACATTGAGCGCTACCTGCACATGGGGCACGACCTGGAGAACGCGATCCTGGAAGGCGCCGGCGAGATCGCGATTCCCGCGCTGGTCTCCACGCTGTGCATCTGCATCGTGTTCGTGCCGATGTTCTTCCTGACCGGCGTCGCGCATTTCCTGTTCACGCCGCTGGCCGAGGCGGTGGTGTTCGCGATGATCGCGTCCTACATCCTGTCGCGCACGCTGGTGCCGACGCTGGTGATGATCTTCATGCGCAACCACCGGCACGACGACGAGAATGCCAAGCCGAGCATGCTGCAGCGCGTGTACAAGCGCTTCGACGCCCGCTTCGAGCGCATGCGCGGCGTCTATATCGTGATCCTCAGCACGCTGCTGCCGCGCCGCCGCTTCTACGCTTCCGTGTTCATCGGCTTCTGCGTGTTGTCCGGCGCGCTGTACTTCGTGCTCGGGCGCGACTTCTTTCCGAGCGTGGACGCCGGCCTGATCCGCCTGCACTTCCGCGCGCCGACCGGCACCCGCATCGAAGAGACGGCACGCCTGGCGGACGAGATCGAGAACGTGATCCGCCAGGAAATCCCGGCCAAGGAGCTGGGCACGGTGCTCGACAATCTCGGCCTGCCGTATTCCGGCATCAACCTGTCGTACAGCAATGCCGGCACCATCGGCACGATGGACGGCGAGATCCAGCTGGCGCTGACGGAAGGCCACCGACCGACCGACGACTACGTGCGGAAGCTGCGGCGCGACCTGCCGCAACGCTTTCCCGGCGTCGAGTTCTACTTCCAGCCGGCCGACGTGGTCACGCAGATCCTCAACTTCGGCCTGCCGGCGGCGATCGACGTGCAGTTCAGCGGCGCCAAGGTGGCGGAGAACTACCGCCTCGCCAGCAGGCTGGAGAACGCGGTCAAGAAGATTCCGGGCGCGGTGGACGTGCACATCCTGCAGCGCGTCGACGAGCCGACGCTCGAGCTGGACATGGACCGCAGCCAGGTCCAGCAGCTCGGCTTGAACGCAGCCAACGTCGCGCAGAACGTGCTGGTGCCGCTGGCCGGCAGCTTCCAGACGGCGCCGGCGTTCTGGCTCAATCCGAAGAACGGCGTGGACTACGACGTCTACGTGCAGACGCCGCAGTACAACATCGATTCGCTCGATTCGCTGCTGTCGCTGCCGATCGGCAATGGGAACCGTTCGACGCCGCCACAACTGCTCGGCAATCTGGTCACGGTGAAGGCGGCGCGCCAGTTCGCCGACGTGTCGCACTACAACATCGCACCGGTGGTGGATCTGTACGTCACCGCCAGCGGCCGCGATCTCGGTTCGGTCGCGTCCGACGTCGAGAAGGCGATCGCGCCGATCCGCGCGCAATTGCCGAAGGGCTCCAAGATCACCGTGCGCGGCCAGGTGCAAACCATGCACAGCTCCTTCGTCGGCCTCGGCGTCGGCCTCGTGCTGGCGATCGTGCTGGTCTACTTCCTGATCGTCGTCAACTTCCAGTCGTGGATCGATCCGCTGATCATCATCACCGCGCTGCCGGCGGCGCTGGCCGGCATCGCCTGGATGCTGTTCCTGACCGGCACCACGCTCTCCGTGCCGGCGCTGACCGGCGCCATCATGACGATGGGCGTGGCGACCGCCAACAGCATCCTGATGGTATCGTTCGCCCGCGAACGGTTGCGGGCCGGCGAGCCGCCGCTGTCGGCCGCGCTGGAAGCCGGCGCCACGCGCCTGCGGCCGGTGCTGATGACGGCGCTGGCGATGATCATCGGCATGCTGCCGATGGCGCTGGGCCTGGGCGACGGCGGCGAACAGAACGCGCCGCTGGGCCGCGCCACCATCGGCGGCCTGCTGTTCGCGACCGTCTCCACGCTGTTCTTCGTGCCGCTGGTGTTCGCGGGCGTGCACTCGTTCCTGGCCAGGCGCGCCGCCAAGAAGGGCTTGCCGCCGCCTCACTCCGTCGTTGAAGAAAGTCATTAACATGTCCGAAAAACGCCACTCCTCCCTGGGAATCCATGGCCTCCATGCGCATGAAGGCGCGCATGGCTTCAACCGCATCCGCCTGCTCAAGCGCATGCACCGCGTGGCGCTGACGGTGCTCGGCCTGCTGCTCGTGGGCTTCGCGATCGTCATCGGCCTGCGCATGGCCAAGGGCAGCGCGCTGGCCGAGGTGTCGCGGCAGCAGCAGATGCGCTACGTGAAAGTGATCCATCCGCGCAGCGGCAACCAGGTCGGCGAACTGAACCTGCCAAGCACGCTGCAGGGCAGCATCGAGGCGCCGATCTACGCCAGGACGAGCGGCTACGTGAAGCGCTGGTACAAGGACATCGGCGACCAGGTGAAGAAAGGCGACCTGCTGGCCGAGATCGACACGCCGGAAGTGGTGCAGCAGTTGAACGAAGCCAAGGCCGCGCAGGTGCAGGCCATCACCAACCTGCAGCTCGCGCAGAGCACCTTCGACCGTTGGAACGCGCTGCGCAAGCGCGACGCCGTGTCGCAGCAGGAACTGGACGAGAAGCGCAACGCACTGGCCGTCGCCAAGGCGGCCGAGACTTCGGCGCGCGCCACCGTGCAGCGCCTGCAGGACCAGTTGAACTACAGCCGCATCGTGGCGCCCTTCTCCGGCGTGGTGACCCGCCGCAACATCGACATCGGCGACCTGGTCGACGCCAGCGGCAACCGCCTGCTGTTCTCGCTGGCCAAGAGCGATCCGCTGCGCGTGTACGTCTACGTGCCGCAAAGCTATGCGCCGCAGATCAAGGTCGGCGCCAAGGCGCAGGTCACGTTGCGCGAGCTGCCCGGCCAGGTGTTTTCCGGCACCGTCGCCCGCACCGCCGGCGCCATCGACACCGTGACCCGCACGCTGCAGGTGGAGATCAGGCTGCCGAATCCGGACGACAAGCTGCTGCCCGGCTCCTATGCACAGGTGGCATTGAAGGTGCGGGGCGACTTGCCCGGCGCGATGACGGTGCCCGGCAACACGCTGCTGTTCCGGCCGTCCGGTCCCTGCGTGGCGGTGGTCGGCGCCGGCGGCAAGGTCCATCTGCAGCCGGTCACGATCGGCCGCGAGCTCGGCATCGACGTCGAACTCTCCAGCGGCGTCACGCCGCAGGACAACCTGATCGTCAATCCGTCCGATTCGCTGAACGAGGGCGACGTGGTGGCGGTCGAGGCCGCGGGCGGCGCGAGCGCCAGTTCGCCGGCGGCCGGCAAGGCCGCCGCATCGGGCAAGGGGAGCGCATCTTGAAGAAGCGCCGCTCCTCGCCGGTCCTGCTGCTGGCGCTGCCTGCTCTGCTCGCCTTGGGCGGCTGCGCCGTCGGGCCCGACTATCACCGCCCTGACGCGCCGCTTGCGCAGGCATGGAAGATCGCGCCCGGCTGGGAGGCCGGCCAGCCGCAGGACGCGGTGCTGAAGGGCGCGTGGTGGAAGATCTTCGGCGATGTGCAGCTCGACGCGCTGCAGGCGCAGGCGCTGAAGGGCAGCCAGACCATGGTGATCGCGCAGACCCGCGTCGAGCAGGCGCGCGCGCAGGCGGACGTCGCGCGCAGCGATTTCTTCCCGCAGGTCGGCATCCAGGCCGGCGCCGGGCGCGACCGCTCGTCGGCGGACCGCCCGCTGTCCAATCCGGACGTGCAGAACGTGTCCATCATCCAGAGCGACTTCAACGGCAGCTTCACGGTCGACTACGAAGCCGACCTGTTCGGCCGCGTGCGGCGCGAGACGGAAAGCGCGGAGGCGAGCGCGCAGCAGGCGCAGGCGGATTTCGAGAACACCCGGCTGATCCTGACCTCGGAACTGGCGGCCGACTATTTCGCGCTGCGCGAAACCGACGCCGAAATCAAGCTGCTGCGCGAAACGCTGACCGCGCAGAACAAGGCGCTCGACTACATCACCGCGCGGCATGACCTCGGCGCGGCGTCCGGCCTGGACCTGAACCAGCAGCAGGGCCTGACCGCCGGCACGCAGACGCAATTGACGCTGCTGGAGAACCAGCGTTCCGGCTACCAGGACGCGATCGCCGCGCTGGTCGGCGTGCCGGCGCCCGATTTTTCGCTGCCCTTCGATCCGGTCCTGCCGAAAGTGCCGGTCATCCCGCCGAGCGCGCCGAGCACGCTGCTGCAGCGCCGTCCCGACATCGCTGCAGCGGAACGCGCGATGGCCGCCGCCAATGCGCAGATCGGACTGGCCAAGAGCGCCTACTTCCCATCGCTTGGCCTGAGCGCTGCCTACGGCAGCGACGCCAACCGCCTCAGCAACCTGTTCAGCGCGCCGGCGCTGCTGTGGTCGGTCGGCGTCAGCGCCACGCAGACGCTGTTCGACGGCGGCCGCATCGCGGCCAACGTCGATTTCGCCCGCGCCGGCTACCGGCAGGCGGTCGCCAACTATCGCCAGACCGTGCTCGACGCCTTCCAGGAAGTACAGGACGGCCTGAACGCCGAAGCGGCGTTGACGCGCGCCGGCCGTTCGGCCAAGGTGGCCGCCGACAGCGCGGAAAACTCGCTCAGCCTGTCGGAAGACCGCTATCACAGCGGCGTCGCCGACAACCTCGAAGTCGTGGTTGCCGAGCAGACCTTCCTCGGCTATCGTCGTCAGGAAGTGCAGCTGCACGGCCAGCGCCTGCTGAATGCCGTCAAGCTGATCAAGGCGCTGGGCGGCGGCTGGCATGCGCCCGCTTCGTAAGTCACGGAAAAAGGCGATCGGATCATGAAGATCCTGGTGATCGAGGACGAACCCAAGACCGTCGGCTACCTGCAGCGCGGCCTGTCGGAACAGGGCTACGCGGTGGACGTCGCCAGCAACGGCATCGACGGTCAGCACCTCGCGCTGACCGGCGATTACGATGCCATCGTGCTCGACATCATGCTGCCCGGCCGCGACGGCATCGCCGTGCTGCAGGCGCTGCGGCGCGAGAAGGATACGCCGGTCATCATGCTGACCGCGCGCGGCGAGGTCGACGACCGCATTCACGGCCTGCAGAGCGGTGCCGACGACTACCTGGTGAAACCGTTTTCCTTTCTTGAACTGCTGGCCCGCCTGCAGGCGCTGTCGCGGCGCGGCCGCCCGCAGGAAGCCGCGCAGATCCGCATCGCCGATCTGCACATCGACCTGATCGCGCGCCGCGCCACGCGCGGGGCGCGGCGTCTCGATCTCACCGCCAAGGAATTCTCGCTGCTCGCCGTGCTGGCGCGGCACCGCGGCCAGGTGCTGTCCAAGACCGTCATCGTCGAGATGGTGTGGGACGTCAATTTCGACAGCAATACCAACGTGGTCGAGGTCGCCATCAAGCGCCTGCGCGCCAAGCTGGAGGAGCCATCCGAGGTCAAGCTGCTGCACACGATCCGCGGCATGGGCTACGTGCTGGAAGAAAAACCCGGGGAGCAGGCATGAGCCAACCGGTCGCCGCATCCTCCATCGCGCGCCGCCTGGCGCTGATGTTCGCACTGGCGGCGGCGGCCGTGTTCTGTGTGGTCGGCGTGGTGCTGTACAACGTGCAATGCAGCGAACTGCACCGTCACCAGCGGCAGGAACTGCATACCCGCTACGATTTCATTGCCAGCCTGATCGCGCGGCGCATGGAAAGCGTCGACAAGTGGAAACTGCTGGAGAGCAAGCTGAGGGAACTGCCGCCGCAGAACGGCAGCGTCATGTACCTGGTCGAGAGCGCCGACCCGCGCTTCCGCCTCGGCACGCCGTTCGGCCCCGGCATCAGGATCGTCGACGAAGGCCACGGCGTGCATCGCGTCTTCCTGCCCGGCCGCACCTACCTGACGTTCAGCGGCAACGTGCCGCCGCTGGGCGACCGGCCCGAGGTGCGGCTCACCGTCGGCGTCGATCCCGGCGCCTTCGACACCACCAGCCACGTGCTGAACGTTGCCCTGCTGGTGGCGTCCTTCTTCGGCGTGATCGCGGTGGCCGGGCTCGGCTGGTGGATCGCGCGGCGCGGCTTGAACGCGGTCGACTGCCTGTCCCGGCACGCGCAGGCGCTGGGCCCGCAGGATCTGTCCGAACGCCTGCCGACGCGCCGCCTGCCGAGCGAACTGGCCGGCCTGGTGCTGTCCTTCAACGGCGCGCTGGCGCGTGTCGAGCAGGCCTACCTGCGGCTGTCCACCTTCAACGCCGACGTCGCGCACGAACTGCGCACGCCGCTGGGCAACCTGATCGGGCAGACCCAGGTCATCCTGTCGCGCGGCCGCACCGCCGCCGAGCTGGAAGAAGTCCTGCAATCGAATCTGGAAGAACTGGAACGGCTGCGCGCCATCATCAACGACATGCTGTTCCTGGCCCAGGCCGACCGCGGCATGCGCGCCGACAACCTGGTGCGCGCCTCGATCGCGGCGGAGGTAGCAAAGAGCGCCGAATTCCTCGACATGCTGCGGGAGGATGCCGGCTGCACGCTGCGCATCGAGGGCGACGCCGAGGCGCTGATCGAGCGTTCGCTGTTCGGCCGCGCCATCACCAACCTGCTGTACAACGCCATCCAGCACTGCGACCGCCAGTCCACCATCGTGGTCCGCATCGACGGCACGAACGAGGGCGTGTCGATCACCGTCAGCAACCGCGGCATCCCGATCGCCGCGCATCACCTCGACCGCCTGTTCGACCGCTTCTACCGCGTCGATACGGCCCGCACCGATAGCGGCAGCAGCCACGGCCTCGGGCTGGCGATCGTGAAGGCGATCGCCGTCATGCATGGCGGCACCGTGTTTGCGCACAGCCACGGCAACGAGATCACGATCGGCCTGACCGTCGCGCGCTGATCGCGGCCGCCCCGGACGCCACGGCTTCGGCTGCGCTTTCTTCGGAGGCGCGACTCAACGCATTCCCCTGCCTGCAAACGGCGTACGTTCCCCGCGCAGTGCGTGTTCGGGAATGGGGCCGCGAAATTGCGACAGGATCGCCGACGACAGGCGTCCCTGGAACTGGCCGCCCTCGTGACTATGCAGCCCTGCCAGCGCATGCCACGGCACTGTCGGTTGCCGGTGGTGCAGGCCATGCAGGTGGAAATTCAGCAGCAGCCTGCCCCACCACGCCGGTGCCGCGAGGTCGGGCGCGTAGCGCGGCTGATCCAGCGGCGTGCCGTAATGGAAGGCGTTGTCCATGACGGAAACCAGCAACCCTCTTCCCAGCAGCGCGAGCGCCAGCATCCACCAGTGCGCGCCATACCAGCGGAACGCCGCGCCATAGATCAGCAATATCGCCAGCGCCTCGGTGCGCGCGGCAGCCAGCGTCTCGGGCGCCAGCAAGCGGTGAGCCAGTTCCTCGACGACGTTGTCGGCGCTTCCGAAGCGGGCTGCAAGGCGCTGGACCAGGAAGCGCGGCAGCAGCAGGAGCAGCGTGCCCAGCATCTCGAAAACGTACAGGCCGCCCAGCAGGCGAAAATAGTAGCCCGTCGCGGCGGTGAGCCGATTGCCCTCGTCCGCCCGGTACACCTCGGCGCGTTCCCGCCGGGTGCGGCTGTAGGCGTGATGCAACAGGTGCCCGAAGCGCAGCAGATCGAAGGCCGCGCCGTACAGGACGGCGTTGGCGCGGCCCGCGGCGCGTCCGAACCGCCGGTCCGGAAAGAGATGGCCGTGCAGCGCCTCGTGCAGGAACGCCCACCACGAATTCGACAGCAGCACGGGAATCGCCAGCAACCATCCCCACGCGGCGCCGTGCGGCAGGAGAACGAGCGGCACCAGCACCAACTGCAGGAACTGCAGCATCAGGAATCCGGCAAGCAGCAGGCGGTTGCGGCCGATATCGATTGGAATCAGGGTGGAATCAGGGCATTCATCATCGGTGGGCAGACGGTGGATTAGTGGAATGGGTAAACGCGGCGGCGCGGAAGATCGACCGGCACGGCGCCGGCCGTTTGCAAGCATAAGCAAGTGTGGAAAAACCTGCCTTAAGGCAGGCTTTCGGCCATGCTTGGGCCGCGTTGGTTCCTCGCCTGTGTGCGCACGCCGCCAAGGTGCTCCAATATTTTTCTGGGAAGTAAGAGACGGACATTCCGTAGGATGTGCGCCGCTTCCGCCTACTCAGACCACGGACGGAACGGAGCGGCCGTGGCAAGCGCTTCCGTTGCGGCTGTTGCTTGTCGATGACCGCCACGGCCTGCGTTATTCCACCCAGGACGGCATCGAAAGCCTGTTGGGCAGTGCGATCAGCTCTCCATCCAGTTACGGATGGCGGTAGCGAACGAATCGGGCATGACGCCGGGATGCCGGCGCCCTGGGCGGCGCGTCAGGCGGGCGCCAGGCGTTTGCGGTCGTGGCGCCGATGATAGATTGCCGTGCCGGCCAGCAGCACCAGCATCAGGCCGAACTCGGTGACCAGCGCGGCGACCATCGCCTGCAGCCAGTTCCCCTGCAGATGCAGCACCTGGGTCAGCACGGAGCCGAGCAGCGCCGAGCCGAGGCCGAACGACGCCTGCTGCACGGTCGACAGCATCGAGCTGCCGGCGCCGGCCTGGTCCACCGGCACGTCGGACAGCCCGATGCGGAAGAAGCTGCCGACGATCCACGCCTGCCCGGCGCCGATCAGCGCGGTGGCCGGAACGAGATTGAAGGCGTCCGGATGCGGCCACACCAGCTTCAGCGTCAGCATCAGTCCCAGCAGGCCGCCCATCTGCACCGCGCAGCCGCACATCAGCGTCGGCGCCAGCCCGATGCGCCGCACCGCCCGTGCGCTGGTCAGCGAGGACAGGAAATAAGCCGCGCCGAGCGCGATGAAGGCATTGCCCGCCTGCAGCGGCGTCAGGCCCGCGCCGCCCTGCAGCGTCAGCGCCAGCGCGAACATGAAGCCGCTCCAGCACGAAAAGAACAGCACCGCGATCACCAGCCCGAAGCGCGTGCTCGGGATGCGCAGCAGCGCGGGCGGCAGCAGCGGATGCGCGCCGCGCCGTTCCTCGCGCAGCTCGACGCCCCACAGCGCCACCAGCAGCGGCGGCACCGCGATCAGCAGCGCGACATACGGCCACGACCAGTGCCGCACCGGACCCAGCGCCAATGGCAGCAGCAGGCACAGGATCAGGACCGCCAGCAGCGCGGTGCCGGCCCAGTCGATATCGGTGCGCGTCGCGCGTTTCGTCTCCGGAATCCAGCGCGGCGTCGCCACCAGCAGGCCGAGGCAGATCGGCAGGTTGATCAGGAACACGCTGCGCCAGCCGAGTCCCGCGATGTCGGCCGACACCAGGAAGCCGCCCAGCACCTGTCCGATGATGAAAGCCAGGCCCCCGATCGCGCCGTAATAGCCGATTGCGCGCGAATGCGCATGGCCGGACAGGCCGACGTGGATGGTGGCGAGTATCTGCGGCACGATCAGTGCCGCGCCCACGCCCTGCAGCACGCGCGCGGCCAACAGCATCCAGATCGAACCCGCCATGCCGCACAGCAGCGAGGCGGCGCCGAACAGCTGCACGCCCCACAGGAACAATTTGCGCCGGCCGAAGTTGTCGCCGAGCCGGCCGCCCATCGCCAGGCAGACCGCGAACGCCACGCCGTAGACGGCCACGATCAGTTCCAGCTGCGTCGGCGTGGCGTGAAAGGTGTGCGCGATCGCATCGAGCGCGACGTTGACGATGGAAAAATCGATCTGCGGCAGCAGTTGTCCGGCGAGGAGAACCATCAGGCCGGCGATGCCGAGCCGGCTCGTTGCGAAAGCGGAGGTGGTGCGGGCGGTCATGAAGGGCGAAGCGGAGTCGACGGCGAAGGCGGCCGTGGCGTCCGCGCATCTTACAGGGACTCGCCGCTTCGCGTTGAAGCAGGGCAAGAAGACGGTTGCGACTTTCCGACAGCGGATCATCCGCTTGTCCGATGCCGGCGCCGACGCACGCTTTCTACACTGGAACCGTCACATCAACGCAACGACGAAGGAGGCAAGCATGTCAGTCAACAAACGCGGCGTCCCTACCACGGACGTGGAGGATGCGGATTTGAACGGCAGGCCGGAACTGGCGGAGGCGGAAAAGCCGGGCCGCAATCCCAGCGCCGAAACTGGCCGCCGCGACACCGGCCCCGATCCCGTGTCGAGCGAATTCCCCGACGACTTTTCCAACAACGCACAGGCCAACCGCCTGCGCAACAATGCCAACGACCCCACCGAGCGCGACCCGACGCGGGCGTCGGACCGGCCGATGAGCGGGAAGATACAGCGTTAGATCAAGGCGGAATGGCGAGAAAAGAACGGCGCGTACCGGGTTTTCAAACGGCATTGACCGCCGGAGCCGTCACGCCATGTTCGCCGCCAGCGCAATGAAATCGTCATCGGGCAGCGGCTTGCTCATCAAGTAGCCCTGCCCTTCGTTGCAGCCGTTCTGCAGCAGGAAGGCGAACTGGTCCTTGGTCTCGATGCCTTCGGCCAGCACGGTCAGGTTCAGGTTATGGCCGAGCGAGATGATGGCCTTGACGATGGAAGCGCTGTCCTGGTCGCTGGCGATGTCGCGCACGAAGGACTGGTCGATCTTCAGCGTGTCGACCGGGAAGCGCTTCAGGTAGCTGAGGCTGGAATAGCCGGTGCCGAAATCGTCCAGCGAGATCTTCACGCCGAGCGCGCGCAACCTGCTCAGCAGCGCGAAGGATTTTTCCACGTCGGTCGCCATCACGCTCTCGGTGATTTCCAGTTCGAGATAGTGCGGCGCCAGTCCGGTCTCTGCCAGCACGCGCTGCACCACCTCGACGATGTCGCCGCGCGCCAGCTGGCGCGGCGACAGGTTGACCGAGATGGAGATCGGCGCATAGCCGGCGTCCTGCCATGCACGGTTCTGGCGGCAGGCGGCGCGCAGCACCCATTCGCCGAGCGGGATGATGAGGCCGGTTTCCTCCGCCAGCGGGATGAAGGTGCCGGGCGACACCAGGCCGGCCTGCGGACTGTGCCAGCGCACCAGCGCCTCGGCGCCGATCAGCCTGCCGTCCTCCAGGCTGACGCGCGGCTGGTAGTGCAGCACCAGCTCGTCGTTGTCGATCGCATGGCGCAGGCGGTTCAGCAGGTCGAGCCGGTCGGTCGCGGTGGCGTTCATTTCGGCGGCGAAGTACTGGAAGTTGTTGCGGCCCAGTTCCTTGGCCTTGTACATCGCGGAGTCGGCGTTCTTCAGCAGCGTCTCGACGCTGGTGCCGTCGGCCGGACACAGCGTGACGCCGATGCTGCAGGTGACGCGGAACTCGAGGCCATTGGCCGCCCACGGCTGCGCCACTTCGTGCAGCACGCGCTGCAGCGTCTGCGCGATCGTATCCTCGCTGGTCTGGTTGGTCAGCAGCAGCACGAATTCGTCGCCGCCCTGCCGCGCCACCGTGTCGCTGCTGCGCAGGCACTCGGTCAGGCGCTGCGCGGTGATCTTCAGCAGCTCGTCGCCGGTCTGGTGGCCGAGGCTGTCGTTGATCAGCTTGAACTGGTCGAGGTCGACGAAGGCGACTGCGGTCAGCGTCTCGTAGCGTTCCGAATGCAGGATGGCCTGCTGCATGCGGTCGTGCAGCAGCGTGCGGTTGGGCAGGCCGGTCAGCGCGTCGTGCGTGGCCTGGAAGCGGATTTCGGCTTCGTGCAGCTTGCGCTCGGTGATCGCTTCCACCGTGCCCTCGAAGAACAGCAGCTTGCCGTCGTTGCCGTACACGGCGCGCGCATTCTCGGAGATCCAGATGATGTCGCCGTTGCGGCGGTAGACGCGCGATTCGAAATTGGTCACCATGCCGTCGCGCTCCATCAGCCGCATGAATTCGGCGCGGCGATGCGGCTCCACGTACAGCTTGGTGTCGATGTCGCGCAGCGTGGCGATCAGATCGTCGGGCGACTCGTAGCCGTACATGCGCGCCAGCGCCGGGTTGACCGCCAGGTAGCCGTCGTTCGGCGTGGACTGGAAGATGCCCTCGATCGTGTTCTCGAAGATGTTGCGGTAGCGCCGCTCCGCCTCGCGCAGCGCCTCGTCGGCCTGCTTGCGCTCGGTGATGTCCTGGATGAAGCCTTCGAAGGTGTCCCACGCCTCGTTGCCGTGCAGCACGCTGGTGCCGCGCTCCCACACCCAGCGCACCGCGCCGTCGGCGCGCGTGATGCGGTATTCGAGATCGAAGCGCTGCCGCTTCCTGACCGCTTCGCTGATCGTGGCGTGCACGGTTTCGCGGTCGTCCGGATGGATGATGTCGTCGTAGGAGACGCGGCGGTTGAACAGCAGCTCGTCCTCCGTGTAGCCGGTCAGCGCGTAACAGCCCTGGCTGACGAATTCCATCGTCCAGTCCGCATCCAGGCGGCCGCGGTAGACCATGCCTTCGAGGTTGGCCAGCAGCGTGCCGAGCAATTGAGCTTGCAGCAGGGGATCGGTTGGGTCGAGAGAGGACATGGCTGTGAGGAATGAAAACGTCGGCGGCGGGCGGGCCGCAGCCGCGAGGTTTCCTTAAAGCAATAATGATGCCACTGCCCGGTCGGCCGGTGCAAATCGGTCGCACCAGCACCCGGGCGGCGGCCGGTCAGGCGGGAAGGAACATGCCGGAACGGACATGCCGAAACAGCCGGCCAATGGAAGGAAACCCGGCTTCAGCCACGTCCGGCTTGTGGCGCCGGTGATATCGTCGGGGCGCTTGGTGCGGTGGCGGACGTCGCGCCTGTCCGCCGGCCTCGGTAGGAAAAGATCAATACCGGCTGGCGCAGCGGGCGTCCTTGTACGGGCCGCCGTCCTTCACCCAGGCGTCGCCGGGCGAAAACTGTGCGCACACGTGGGCATTGGTGTAGATGCTGCGCCAGTAATACCAGGGCGCCGGATCGGCGATGGCGCCGGTGCCGAACATGGCCAGCAGAGCGCCGGCCAGCGCCAGCCGCACGGCGCGTCGCGGGTTGGAGCCGAAAGCGGCGTGATGCATGGTCTGGTCCTCCATGGTTGAATGCGCGCGGCCCGCATCGCCGCGGACCGTGCGGCGATTATCTCCCACTTCCCGGCTTCCGGCCATGCTGTGCCGGTATTGACCGAACTTAGCAATTCGCGTAATCGCCAGCATGCTCATCTCATCAACAGCAGTTGCAGAATCGGGTGCGTTTCGCAAGCGGTAGGACGGTCATGGCTACGATGTGGGAAATCAAGCGCGCCGCGCGCGTGCGCATTATATTTTGCTTATTTTGCGTTTATTTTGCTATAGTTGCGTATATTTTTCTTATAGCGAGCCTACGACATGCGCCAGAAATCTATGACGAATGAAGATTGGAGTGCCCTTCGCGCTGACATTACTGAGGCTTTCTCGCCCGGGGCACCGGTCCAAGAGAGGGACCTGTTTGCTGGGCGAACAGCTCAAATTTCTGCACTCGTAGATGCGGTAAATCAACGTGGCCGTCACGCCATTGTCTATGGTGAGCGCGGCGTGGGGAAAACATCTCTGGCAAACGTGCTAAGGCTCATTGTGCAAAGGCCAAATAAAGAAGTCATCTACGTGCGCGTCAACGCAGACCCGAATGACAACTTTGTCTCGCTATGGAAAAAGGTTTTCAAAAGAATGTCATATGAAGTGACATCCGAGCAAGGGCAAGCAACGAGAAAAATATCAGAAGACTTTGGGGGTGAACTAACTCCTGATGACGTTCAACTTTTTCTTGAGGATTTCTCATCAAATCAGACACCCATCATCGTCCTGGATGAGTTTGATCGAATTCAAGATCGCCAAGTAACGCAACTTATTGCAGATACGATCAAGGCTTTATCTGATTATTCGGTCAATGTGACGGTTATCATTGTTGGTGTCGCAGAAGATATTTCTGCACTTATTCAAGGGCATGAGTCAATCACTAGGGCACTAGTGCAGATCAAGATGCCTCGAATGTCTGAGGAAGAAATTAAGGCGCTTGTCTTAGCCCGCTATCAACGATGTGGTCTAACAACGGATGCAGATACCGTTTGGAAGGTATGCTTTCTTGCACGCGGGTTACCTTACTATGCCCACCTTCTTGCAATGCATGCAGCTCGCTACGCAATCGACAACAAACGGATGAACGTTGTCCATACAGATGTTGATAGAGCCCTTGAAGGTGCGATCTCTGAGCTAGACCAAAGCATCAAAGAAAAATATGTAATGGCAGTTAGAAGCCAGCGGGCAGAAGATACGCTATATGCGCCGGTTCTGTTGGCGTGCGCATTCGCTACCACAGACGAACTTGGAAGATTTCAGCAAACCGCTGTAGCGACCCCACTAAATAAAATTCTCCCAGGAAAAAATTATCAAGCCTCTACATTCGCGCTACATATGAATGCATTTTGTACGGATGATAGAGGCCAAGTGTTGCAAAGGTTTGGAACGGCCCGAAACTTCCGTTATCGCTTTTCAGATCCGATGATGCAACCATATGTCATCTTAAAGGGGCTCAATGAAGGCAGGCTTACAGATGAAACTGCTGAAATATTTACTACCCGTGCCCAAAAATCATTTACTTTTTCCAACGATTCTTAGCAAGCTGGTTCAGATCGAGATGACCTTTGCTTGAGCGTTTAGGCATAGTGGTCTGAGTATGCATAGGCCACTATGGCCGAGTTAATCCTGACTGATTTCAGTTGACACTACTGGGCTGCCAACGGATGGGCGTAGTGGCTCGATGATTTGAGCCACTCAAGCGCGCAGGCGCGCTGTCACCGCCGCCACCCGTGCGCCGTAGCGCACCGCGGTTTCCAGGTCGCCGGCCGGGATTTCGTCGACGCCGGCGTCCGCCGGACTCTGCACCAGCACGCCGGCCGAACCGCCCAGGTTGTTGACGTCGCCGCGCGTGGCGGCCTTGGTGTTGGCGGGCAGCATGCCGAGGCTGACCCAGATGCCGCCATGCTGCGCGGCCAGCGTCTGCAGGCCGATCAACGTCACCTGCTTGTCGCCGTTCAGGCTGGCGCTGTTGGTGAAGCCGCCGAACACCTTGTCCTGCCAGCCGCGCGTAAACCAGATCTTCGACGAGGCCTCGGCGAATTTCTTGAACTGCCACGAGGCCGAGCCCATGTAGGTCGGCGCGCCGAAGATGATGGCGTCGGCAGCGGCCAGCGCGTCCCAGGCCTGATCGGGGATGTCGCCTTCGCTGTCGATCGCGATCAGCGACGCGCCGGCGCCCTCCGCGACTTTTTCGGCGACGCGCGCGGTGTGGCCGTAGCCGGAATGAAAAACAACGACGATCTTGCTCATGGGGTTTCCTTTCTGTGGAGGCATCTCGGGTGGGATGCATGTCGGGGGGCATGCTATGCTGACCGGATGGTATCCATTGGATACTATCCATACAAGAAGTTACCGATGGCCGACCTAGTTACATCGAGGAAACCGACATGACGGCAGCAGCAAAGACAGTGAAGACGGCGAAGGATGCGGCGGTGCAGTACGACGTGTATGCGCGCGATTGCCCGGCGCGCGGCGTGTTCGACCGCCTGACGGACAAGTGGGCGTTGCTGGTCATCGGCCGGCTGCGCGACGGCACGGTGCGCTTCAACCAGATGCGCCGCGACGTGGACGGCGTGTCGCAGAAGGTGCTGTCGCAGACGCTGAAGAAGCTGGAGCGCGACGGCATCGTGCGCCGCACCGTGTACGCGACGGTGCCGGTGACAGTGGAATATGCGCTGACGCCGCTCGGCCGCAGCCTGTCGGACGTGATCGATCCGCTGTGCCGTTGGGCCGAATCGAACATCGAAGCGGTGCACGCGGCGCAGCGCCGCTTCGATGCGCTGCGCCGGCCGGAAGGTGAGTGACGTTGGCCGATCAACGCGTCGGCGCAGAGGTATCGAACGCCGCCGGCGCATGCCAGCCGCCGCCCAGCGCCTTGATCAGCAGCACGCTGGCGGCCAGGCGCCGGTTGCGGATGTCGACCGCGTTGATCTCGCTGTTGAGCGCGGTGGTCTGCGCAGTGATGACGTTCAGATAGCTGACGGTGCCGGTTTGGTACTGGTTGGTCGTCAGCGCGACCGAACGGCGCGCCAGCTGCACCGCTTCGTCCTGCGTCTGCGCTTCCTGCGCGAGGATGCGCAGCGCGGCCAGATTGTCTTCCACTTCCTGGAAGCCGGTCAGCACGGTCTGGCGGTAGGTCGCGACGTCGGCGTCGTACGCGGCCTGTGCCTGTTCCGTCTGCGCGCGGCGCGCGCCGCCGTCGAACAGGGTTTCGGCCAGCGACGGGCCGATCGACCAGAAGCGGTTCGGCAGGCTCAGCAGGTGCGCCATCGTGTTGCTCTGATAGCCGACGTCGGCGGACAGCCCGAGCGACGGGAACCACGCCGCCTTCGCCACGCCGATCTCCGCATTGGCCGCCGCCACGCGGCGTTCCGCCGCCGCGATGTCGGGCCGGCGTTCGAGCAGCGCGGACGGCATCACGAGCGGAATCGCCGGCACCGTCGCGGCGAGCGGCGCGGGCGTGATGCTGAACTCCGACGGCGCCTTGCCGACCAGCAGCGCGATCGCATGCTCGGTCTGCGCGCGCTGCACGCCGATGTCCAGCGCCTGCGTCTGCGCGTTCTTCAGCTGCGTCTGCGCCTGCACGACGTCGGCGCGCGCGGCCACGCCGGCCGCGTACTGGTTCTGCGTCATCTTCAGCGCGCGTTCGTAGTCGGCCAGCGTGCGGTTCAACAGCAGCTGCTGCGTATCCAGCGCGCGCAGCTGGAAGTAGTCTTGCGCCAGTTGCGCCTGCATGCTCAGGCGCACGTTCGCCAGATCGGCGGCGCTGGCCTGCGCGCTGGCGCTGCTCGATTCCACCTCGCGGCGCACGCGGCCCCACAGGTCCGGTTCCCAGCTGGCGCTAAGCGACAGCGAATGGTTGGTGCGCGCGCCGGATGTCTTGTTGCTGGTCGTCAACTGGTTGTTGCTTACGGTGGCGCTGCTGGAGCGCGTCACGTCGAATTCGGCGCCGACGGTCGGGAAGTAGTCGGCGCGCGCGGACTGCACTGCCGCCACCGCCTGGCGATACGCGGCCTCGGCCTCGGCCAGGTTCAGGTTGGCCGTGTTCGCCTGTTCTTCCAGCGCATCCAGCAGCGGATCCTGGTACATCTGCCACCAGTTGCCGCGCAGTGCGGCGTCGCGCGGCTGCGCGGTCTTCCAGCCGGCGGCTTCCTTGTAGGCCGCCGGCTGCGCGGCATTCGGCCGCACGTAGTCGGGCCCGACCGCGCACGCCCCCAGCAGCAGGAGCGGCGCGGTGGCGGCCAGCAGTTTCACGCGATGCGCATGCGATTTCATTGAACCTCCACTCAGCCTTTTCGGTACGGATTGCATTTCTCGTATTTCTCGTTCTAGCCGGCCGCGTCCGGCGCGGGCGCCGGATGGCGGCGCAGGCGCGCCCACGTGCGCACGCCCCAGGCGCGCAGCCGGTCCATGTACAGGTACACCACCGGCGTCGTGTACAGCGTCAGCATCTGGCTCACGATCAGGCCACCGACGATGGTGATGCCGAGCGGCCGGCGCAGCTCGGAGCCGGTGCCGGTCCCCAACGCCAGCGGCAGCGCGCCCAGCAGCGCCGCCGCGGTGGTCATCATGATCGGGCGGAAGCGCAGCAAACAGGCCTGGCGGATCGCGTCGAACGGCGACAAGTGCTCGCCGCGCTGCGCGATCAGCGCGAAGTCGATCATCATGATCGCGTTCTTCTTGACGATGCCGATCAGCAGCACGATGCCGATGAAGCCCATGATCGACAGGTCCATGTTGAACAGCAGCAGCGCGAGGATGGCGCCGACGCCGGCCGACGGCAGCGTGGACAGGATCGTGATCGGATGTACGTAGCTTTCGTACAGCACGCCGAGCACGATGTAGATCGTCATCAGCGCGGCCAGGATCAGGTAGGGCAGGCTGGCGAAGGATGCCTGGAACACCTTGGCCGTGCCCTGGAAGCTGCCGTGGATGCTGGGCGGCACGCCGAGCCGCGCCATGGTGTCGTTGATCGCCTGCGTGGCCTGGCTCAGCACCACGCCGGGCGGCAGGTTGAACGAGATGGTGGTGGCGGCGAACTGGCCCTGGTGGTTGACGGCCAGCGTGGTCATGGTCGGCTCGTAGTGCGAGAAGGCCGACAGCGGCACCATCTCGCCGCCGCTCGACTTGACGTAGATGTCCTTCAGCGCCGACGGGCGCTGCCAGTACTGCGGCGCGACTTCCATGATCACGTGGTACTGGTTGCGCGCCGCATAGATGACGGAGGCCTGACGCTGGCCGAAGGCGTCGTACAGGGTGGCGTCGATCGCCGCCTGCGTGACGCCCAGGCGCGTGGCGGTGTCGCGGTCCACCACCAGCGAAATCTGCAGGCCCTTGTCCTGTTCGCTGGTGTTGACGTCGACCAGCTGCGGCACCTTGCGCAGCGCCTCCAGCACGCGCGGCGACCAGGTCTGCAGGTCGTTCAGATCGTCGGCCTGCAGCGTGTACTGGTATTCCGCGTTGGCGGCGCGGCCGCCGACGCGGATGTCCTGCGCCGCCTGCAGGTACAGCGTGGCGCCCGGCACGCGCGCCAGCTTGCCGCGCAGCCGGTTGATCACCTGGTCGGCGCTGACCTTGCGCTCGTCCAGCGGCTTGAGGGCGATGAACATGCGGCCGGTGTTGCGCTGGCTGCCGCCGGTGAAGCCGGTCACGCTGGATACCGCGGGATCGCGCAGGATGATGTCGATGTAGGCGGCCAGCTTGGGCTCCATTGCCTGGAACGAGGTAGCCTGGTCGGCCTGGATCATGCCCATGATGCGGCCGGTGTCCTGCTGCGGAAAGAAGCCCTTCGGCACCACGCCGTACAGGTAGAAGTTGAGGCCGATCACCGCCAGCAGGATCAGCAGCGTGATGCGCGCGTGGCGCAGCGCCCAGTCCAGGCTGTGCTCGTAATGGCGCAGCAGCCAGTCGAACACGCGCTCACCGGCGACGTACCAGCGTCCGTGCTGCCGCTCTTCCGGCTCCTGCTTCAGGATGCGCGCGCACATCATCGGCGTGGTCGACAACGACACCACCAGCGACATCAGCACGGCCGCCGACAGCGTCACCGCGAATTCGTGGAAATAGCGCCCGACCAGTCCGCCCATCAGCAGCATCGGCAGGAACACGGCGACCAGCGAAACGCTCATCGACAGCACCGTGAAGCCGACCTCCCGCGCGCCCAGCAGCGTGGCCTGCAGCGGCGACATGCCTTTCTCGATGTGGCGCATCACGTTCTCCAGCACCACGATCGCATCGTCGACCACGAAGCCGGTGGAAATCGTCAGCGCCATCAGCGAGAAATTGTTCAGGCTGAAACCGAGCAGATACATGATGCCGAAGGTGCCCAGCAGCGAGATCGGCACCGCCACGCTGGGAATCAGGCTGGCGCGCGCGTTGCGCAGGAACAGGAACACCACCATGATCACCAGCGCGATCGCGATCAGCAGGGTTTCCTCGACGTTGTGCAGCGAGGCGCGGATGGTGATGGTCTGGTCCAGCACCACGTTCATGTT
>Ga0164242_10000272_pt1 | contig 64424 bp, 68 predicted proteins | sample OricomgcompostMG_FD_108783 | JGI IMG/M metagenome (GOLD analysis project Ga0164242, IMG submission 108783) | Miracle-Growth compost microbial communities from Emeryville, California, USA - Original compost - Miracle growth compost (MG) ... | reverse complement strand
TTCTCATTATGTAATTGTAATCTGTAACTCTGCCATCAATAATTAATTTTCTATCCTGAATCCATGATAATCCGAATTAAATATCATCATCAAATGATAATCCACAGAAATCATATTTGCATTCATTATCAGTTAAATATTTCAAGAGTCGTGTTAAATTCATTAAATTATTTTCTACATAATCTTGTTTTCCTGTGAATTCCAATGCAAATCCTCTTTCAAAATCACCATCCAATATCCATCCACATGCATTTTCAATAATGAAAGATTTGCATTCTTGAACTTTTTCATTAGGAATATCAATATAGATTTCACAGGTTATATTGTAATGAATACCCATTTTGTTTATTAATTTATTGTTATTTAATTATCCCTAAAAATTTTCCAATAATCAATTTTAAAATCAAATCAAATGATAAAGAAATTGATCTTTAGAATTATTGAAAAACATTTAAAAGAAAATATCATAATGTCAAACATGTTTAATGCAATCTTTCTCGGAGGATCATTAAGATTATTTCTTATTGATATCAACGAACCATTTGAAATTCAATCAAGTAAATATTTTAAAAGTAATTTCAATGAAATTACTAGTGAATATATGGAAAGTATTCTTGAATACAACAAGAATATTGACAAAGTAATTGAAAAGATTAAAGAATTTAAGAGTAGATTTGATGATATTGACGATCTTTCAATCAACCAAAGAAAAATTTCATTACATAAAACATTTACTTATAATTGTGAAATGCTTCTTTACAAATATAATTATCACACTCATGAAATGAAATCATTTATTGATTATGATGATTTGAAAGATAATGAAATTCTTATTGCATCACCATCATGTTTCGAAGGGGAATTCGGATATGATTTTGAAATCCATTTGATAGTATATTTAGCATCAATGACAAATGAAAAGATTACAATTAATAATTTGTGTTCTGAAAATCTTAGAGAATTATTGAATGCTTTTTCAAAATATTTAACAATGGAACAAGTAGAGAATTTGTTATCTCCTGATTTAGCTTCATTAATGTTAGCTCTTTCAGAATTATGTCATGGATATTACGGTTCTGTATTTGAAAAACATCCATATATTTCATTAATTATGGCTCTTGCATTGATTTCTAATAATACAATCACAGGACAAAATGTATATCCAAATAAATCTGATAGAATTAACAAGTTTCCTGAAACAATAAACTTTGCTTCATATGATTATCAATATTATAGAAGATTAATACCTGAAAAACGTCAAATCTTTGATACTATAATTAGATTTGAAAATGCTGGAAGAGTTGGTAATCAAGAAATAGAAAAATTCTCATTACTTAAGAAATTCGAACCATTCATAAGATTAGAACCAATTAGAACATATTTCGATCAATGGTTAATGAAATTTGATTGTCAATTTGCAATTGAATGTATTGAATATTTACTACATAATTTTGAAACTGGATTGAAAAATACAATTCAAATTGGAAATATTTTATTCATGTATTATCCACCAACAAAGAATTTTGATGTTGATATTAATGATAATGATGATAGATTATGTAGAATGATTCTTAGATCATTAATTAGAAATTTAAGAACATTGTCATTAATTTCCATTGATGCTAATTATTCAGATATTCAACATTTTCAAACATATTTAGCAAAAAGAATTCTTTTCTCATGTAATTATTCTATTGAAGAATTGGAACGTATGAAGCATTTTGATTTAATTCTTGATCACTCTGGATTCAATAGAATTAATGATAAATTTCCTTATTTTCTTGAAAAAATAAATATTTTTCACTTCTTTAAAGATAATTTATTCAATACTGAAAATTTAATTACTCAATATAAAAGTGATTCTTTGAACTATAAATGTGAAATTATTAATGTTTTTGATAGATTAATAAAACAGAAATTATTGACTACTAAATATCTGAATTTGAATTCTGATTTCTTTCTCAATGATATTGTCATGAATAGACTTGATGGATCATTAAAATTACTAATTGATAATGGTTACATATCTCAAAATCCCAATAATGTAGATGAATATCAATTGTATTTGAAATTTTTGAATCATGAAAGTTTAGATAAATCTTTCAAAAAGATGATTACAAATATTAATTCTTGTAATGAAATAATAAAAGAGAATGAAAAAATTTTATAATTTACAAGATATTCCTTATTTGAAAGCTAGAAGCCGCAATACATGATAATAACATTTCATTGGATTCATCAAAATCATCAAAACTTATCTTTGGAATTAATGATGATAATTCTAAATAATTTTCAAATCTCAATAATTATTGAGATTTGAAAAATAAGAAATTGATATTTGAAATTATTATTAAATATTCTAAAAACTTCCTTGAAAACAATGTTTATGAAACTTATCACAGGAATAATAAGAATTTTGATAAATATATGAAACAATTATTGAAATACAAAAAATTATTATAAGATTCAATATTGCATTGATCAATAATACAATATTGAAAATTAAATTATTCACTATCAGAATCATCAATTTCGTATTTACCATTCTTGATATCAGATATTAATGCTTCAAATGCGTTCAAACATTCTTTAATTCTTACATCAAAAATATTTGTGAAAGCATTATTCACAAACTTGAATCTAATATATTTTCCAACAATTTCTAGACTAAAATATCCTTCATTCTTCTTGAAAGGCATGTATAAATGATATAATCGTTTCTCATTTGCTGCTTGTAATAATTTCTGCCAATCAGATAGTTTGTGTTTTGGATTATTAATTATTATTGACATGTTATTAATTGTATGTTTGAAAATTGTACTTTTGATTTCCACATCCCAATTATAATCTGTTTCAATACTATATTCCAACATCTTTTTGTTTATAATAAGTAAAAACTATGTTTAATTTATAAATTCCAATGATCATTAGGATTTATAATATTTTTGGATTAGTAGATTTGTTCTCAGAAAGTAATTGGAATATCTTTAAAAAAGCAAATAAATTTGATAATACAATCACTTAAAAAATAATCTAAAATTGTAAATCTATTAACAAAATGCAAGATGGTATATTCAGATTCAAAAATATTTATAATATTACAGAATTAGATAGAATTTTAAAAGATATTGACATTATTAGTAAAATAACAATTAATAATATTGACATTTATAATTATCAAGAATTTACATTACTTGTAGAGTCGCGGTTTCGTTACCATATTTATTTTATTGGAAATGTACATTTATTTTTGAATGCTGGTTATTTATTTGAAACGGTAAATGGATATTTCGATAACAAAATATTTGAATATTGCACTGGATTCTTTAGTTTTAATAGTTCACATGGTAAGAATTGCCATTGTGAAATTATTACATATGATAATGTTTTCAGAAATTTAATTATTTGTAATGAGAACTTTGTTAATTCGAAATTACCATTGATTAATAAGATCAAAACATTAATATATATCATTAAATACAAATCCACTAATGATATTTTAAATAGATTATTACCAATAATTGAATTCACTTCATCTTTCATAGGAATACATATGAAAGAAATTAATAAATTATTTTCCCTAAGAATAGATATGAAAGAAATTAATAAATCATCTTTCCTAAGAATACATATGAAAGAAATTATTAATAGAAACAAAATAAACCAAACAGTGAAAAATACAATATTTAGTTTACCTGGAAAAGATATAATTCTATTATATCTAAAAGTAATATTATCATTGGAAAAATCATTGATAAATGAGAAATCTTCATTTGTAATTAATATTGATAAATTCTTCAAAGGATTTGAATGCAATCTTTTATTGTATTCAAAGCTTATTGGAAACTTGAATTATTTAAAATCACATCAAATTCAATTACTATTTCCAATATCATTAAAAATTCTTTGTGAATCACACGAATATATTAAAAGTAATATGATAATGTTTTGGAAAGATTTCATTAATGCAGAAAGAGCAAAATTAGATGTTATTTTCGATCATTGCTATAAAACTGTGGAATTGTTATTCATTTACAAAAGATTGTTTCAGAAATGCTTTTTGAAAACTTTAGAAAATTATGATTTTACAGAAATCATTGAAACTTTAATAGAATTGATTACATTAAAAGAATCACATCTTCAAGATTCATTGATTATTTATAAAAATATTAAACATGCAAAATATAAGAAAATTAATTTATTGAAATGTTATAATCGGCATTTCGATTATTTGGATACTATTGATATCAATAAACAATTAATAAATGATATCAAATCTAACAAACTTGTTTTACCATTGAAAATGATTAAGATTGTAATTCGCTTAACATTTAGTTATTTATGTAACATGAAATTTACAAATCACTTCTATAGATTTTAAAAGAAATTTTCAATTAGAAGATAATGTTAGAAATCAAAAAATGTTCTTTTTTACAAATTTTATTTGTGATGAATTATTATTTTATTGTGAATGTAAATGTAAACACAATACTGATTATGATAATATTCTTATTGGATACATGAAAATAATAAATGAAAAGATTTTCTATAGAATTGTTGGAACAAGTATGGATAATCCTTTCATTGATTGTAATTATTTCTATTATATCAAAAGTGATAATTCATTTTCATTCATTACAATTACCAGAAATAACAGTTACAAATATTATTGATAGTGTAAATAAATATTATAATCATTTCTTAATGATGAAAACAACAAGAATATTAAATCTCATGATAATTATATTACTATTAATTATTTGTAAACATTTCTATTTCTTTGATTAAAGAAATAGAAATTTGGATATTATTAATAATAATATTGAGAATTCTCTCACAATAGTTCCGTATATTCCTGGAATTATCAAACAATGATCATTGTTTGATAATAAAAATTTTTAATTGTAACACATATAATTTCTAAATTTATTAATTAATAAAATGATAAACTAATTGTTCTAATTTTAATTTTACTTTGTAAATATACAGAATCGACCAAAGAATGCATGATTTGAAATTGATTTTCGAAAATACATTTTCTTCTTTCTATACTACAAAAAGTAAATATGACTTTGCAAAAGAATTTACCAATACAAAATCAAAGATATTGTTCCATGATTCAAAATATGGAAAATTTATAATTTATAATTACTTTGATTTCTCGATTATTTATAGAAGTGATTCAGAAGTTATGTTTAGAGTAAATAAATTACTTAAAACTAAATTCCTTGAAACAAGAACGATTATGATTATAGGAAATCAAGAACAAAGAAAAAATGCCGAATTTTTCAAATATTCTTATAATGATTTTCATCAATCTTATGGTGAATCATTATCATTAATTTACAATGAAAATATTATTAGTAAATGCACAGGATATTTTAATTATTTATTCTTAACAAATCAAACTCTTATTATGGATAATATTAATACAAATATGATTTTTGAATATGATAATACAAGCAAAAATTATAAATATTCAAGTTTAAGATCACGTATTAGTAATACTGAATCAAAGATACAACAATTAGGTTTTAGTTATTTAATAAGAAACATGTTTGATGATTCAGATTTATTTAAATATTGGAAATCAAATAATAATATATTATTTAATTTGTTAAGTGGAATTGTTAAATTCTGGAATAATGAAAGTAATATAATCAAAAGATTGAGGCAATATATATTTTATTTATTGTATTCAACACAATATACAGATAATTTTTTTCAATCTGAAACGAACAGAACTAATTTATATACGTATTGTGAGAATATTACTTCTAGTGTTGATGATTTCTTTGATGTTAATAGTGAATTAATTATATTATTATATACAAAAAATAATAATAAATTCTGTTTCAGAATACAATCATTTAATAAATTTACAGATATATGTAAAATTTTATTCAGAATAGATGACATAATATGCAAATATATTAACAAAGAAAATCATACAATAAAAAATATTAATATAGTTCAAATAGAAAAACACATTACAAAAGTAATTAAAATTATTAATGAAAAAATAATTAGTCAATACAATAATTATGATATTGAATTTAACATTATTGATTATTTTATAAATATTGAGAAAATTAAATCATTAGTTTCCCAGGAAATTAATCAAAATGAATTAAATGAAATAGTTAATATTAATTTAGAACATCAAAACATTCTTAATTGTAAAAGTTCAATTACATACATTGAATTAGTTAATTTACTTATTGACAAAATGTATGATTTCATTTGTGGATTGATTAAATAATTCAAATTTCTATTCCTATTTTATATTTTATAATAATAAACTTGGAATATATGTAAATTATCTATTTTTAACTTTTCAATTCTGTTAATCAATAGAACTGAAAAGCATTAATCATTAATTTTTATTGTTTTTGTTCAAAAATGAAGATTTAGGTCCGTCATTAATGACTGTACTAAATAACAATTTCATCAAAAAATTTATTGATTTTCTTCAAAAATGAAGATTTAGGTCCGTCGTTAATGACGGACCTAAAATATCAAAAATCAAAATTCAGGGTTGACTATATGATCGACACTAAAAATATTATATTTACAATAATCATAATCTTAGGATAATTTTTATTAGAATGGCATCTACCAATACAGAATCATTTGCTGATTTCGTAAAGAAATATACTTTGGTTCCTAATAAATTCGTAGAAGATTTTTTCAATGTATTGCCTATTAATGATGATTATGATCCAAAGGCATTTCTCGTTAGTTTTGATATTGTTTATTCATGGTTAGCTGAAAATCCTGATAGTAGCGACAATAAAACTAATTTTAAAAGAAGATTAACGAAAAATTTCGAAAAGGATGTCGATTATGAAATTAGAATGGTGAAGAAAAATATTCCTGGAATTAATGGTAGAGAAGTGGAAGATATTTGGATGACAGTCGAATGTTTCAAAAAATTCTGTATGAAAAGTTCTTCAACCAAGGGGAAACAAGTTCAAGATTATTACCTTCAATTAGAAGAAACTTTAAGGAAATATCACGTATATATCAGGAAAGAATTAGAGAATAAAATAGAAATGCAAAGAAATAGAATTAACCAATTAGAACGAAACCAGAAACCTCCAATTAAAACGAGAAAAGGGTGTATTTACTTTTTCATGTTGACAGAAAATGAATGTATAATGTTGGGCATAACAAAACAAGGAAATCGCAGATATATTAAACTTGGTAAAGCAGGAAAAAAGAAAATTAGGAAAGTGAAATTGGAAGACGGTTCAATAATCGAAGAAGAATATTTTGAAGAGAATTCATTAGCAAAGAGATTCAATACTTACAATTCTGCATTTCTTGATAGACGTGAACCTGATTTCTTTTTGGAAGTAGATTTTCCTGATACAATTGAAGCATGTGTTAAAAATACTATTAAAGATAGAATATATAGACATAAGAAAGAAATTTATTTAATTTCTCCTGAAGTCCTTAAAGGTGTTATTGACAAATGTATTGAACTTCAAAAGAGTTATGAAGCTCTTAAAAAGGAATTAGGTGACGAAGATCCATTAGATACAGATTCACACACAATAGCTATTCAAATTTCAAATGATAATGAAGAATTAGAAAATACATTTTCTAATAATGATAATGAAGAAGAATTATTTGATGAAGAAGAATCAATTGAAGGTGGTGGTGATAATAAATTATTATTTTACACTGAACATTTGTTTGCCGATCTTGATATATATTTGAAAGATTATAGAACAATTAAAAAATATATATTAACATCAATGTTAGCATTTACATATTTTTGTAATGGGTTTGAAACTTTAGAAGAATATAAACCATTTGTATTTACAAATACTTTTTCAAAAATACTAGACAAACGAACACAAAATCGTTTGAGATTAGCGAAAACATTTACTGAATTAATAAATTCCGGAAATGAAAATGTTTGTTATTATATTTCAGATGGAATAGCTGCTCGCAGATTGAAAAAGATTAATGAACAACAAAATATATATTATGGAAATCTTTCACACAAATTAAACAATGTGTGTGAAAGAATAAAACCTAATGAATAATGATTAATGATAATAGAAATCAAGAGTTTTCCAATACATTTTCTATCTATTGGAACAATTAATTAGATTTTCTTTTCTATATTGGTTTATTATTAAATTTTTCATCAAATGATCAATAAGTATTGCTTTATACATTTCTTGATTTGTATTTTCATTATCAGAAATATTATTCTCAGAATCCATATTTACAAATTATTATAATTATTAACAATAATAATTATAATTTTCAATTTTTGAATAATAAAATTGAATAACAAGTGGAGAAATTGTTTGGGGAATACATTTCTCTTTGGATTTCAAAAATACAGGAACTTCTAATCATGGATACAAAACAATGGTTAATCTTCAGAATGTTATGAAAGAATATGAAGGATCTGTTTGTGCAATGGGAGATTTTAATACTATTCCTGGATATATTGCTGATGCAATCAATTCAGCATTACTTATGAATTTGAATTTGTTTCAAAGAATGAATTAACTTTCTTTGGAGCGTATTATGATATAATTCCACAAAGAGATTTTGAAGTATGGAAACAACTTTGAAATAATATATTCATTCAATAATCTTTGATTTCAGATTAATGAATTAATGAAATAGATTTACTATTTCTTTGATTAAAGAAATAGTAAATTTGTTATATTCTTTTACAATACATGTAAGTTTTCTTAATAATTTTCTTAATTATTTTGTATTTGGAAATATTACCTACGAAATCATTAATTAGATATTTACGTGTATCAAAAGATATTTTATTGAAGAATTCTTTGAATAATTTCTTATTCAAAATATCATTAGTAGTTAGATCATTAAAACTATTAATTTTTTCTTTAATGCAATTCAAACAATTGTCAACTGATTTCTTTGAATATTGATTTGTTGTTTCGATTCCTGATTTCAGTAAAACATTGAAATCATACTTTGAATTGTTATTCATCCATTTACTAAATATTTCAAAATTCAAATCAGAGAATTTAATCATTAATTCACATATTGATAGAATTTTGAGTGTATTCAATTTATTATTGACTATTTGAGATTCAAATGATTTCCACGCTTTTACTGTATTTAGTTTAATAGATTTCGTTTCATCAGAATAGATTTGAAAATTGAAAGGCATCCATAAATGATAAGAAACGTATGTATAAATTCTGTTGAATGAACTACTTAATCTAGTAAAATTATCATTGATAACATGGATTTTACGTTTTATTATTTTAATTGAATTATTTCTCAATGAACTTTCAATTAGAATTTGAATCTTACAATGTTTTTTAATATTATTCATTGATGAAGGAATTGATATTTCAAAGAAAGATACCATAGAGTTAATTGAATCAAGATTATTAATTTTCTTGCAAATGATTGATTGAACTTCATTGTTATTCTTTTTATTGATTAAATGTCCAATTATTGAAGTTTGAAGTATGTTAAATGATAATATTTTATTGATTGTTTGAATTTTATTATTCAATGGTAATAAGCTATAGTAATCTTTGTTGTATCCGTTCTTTAATTTTGTAAAATCTTTAACAAACAAATCATCATGCACTTTATTATTATTGAAAATAACAAAGTTATAAAATCCAGTGAAATATTTCCAAAGATGTTTATTAATTGAGTTTTCATAAGACGTTATTTTAGTTTTTAATTTTTCATTATTCATTTTCATAATTTCATTATCACCAAAGCAATGAATATAATAATCAAACTCACGTTTGGATTGTTTACGTTTTTCTAGAAATGATATTGATGTTTTTGTATAAATAACAATAGTGGAATTCTCATAATTAACAATCAAATATTGATGATCATCAATAGTAATTTCTATTTGTGATAATACAATTTCTTTGATATTTAAATCAGTAAGAATTTTTTGTAAATCACAATATCTTGTAATAATTGTAAACTTAATGGAAATATCTGATTTAAAAACTAATTTCATTATTGTTTCTCTTTGAATTGAATATTGAACTAACTATGTATTGAAATTTCAATATTTATTCTCTGTTTTAATAAATTCAATAATATTAAATCATTCAAAATGAATTATTATTCAAATTGTATCTAATTTTTAGTTCTTTGAATTTATGATTAACAAGAATTCATTGAAGCATCAATAATAATAAAATTTTAATCAATTATTGATCAATAATTGATTAATCTTTGTTCAATTCATTAACAAATTTGTTAATGTGTTCATAAAGAAGTTTGATAATTGTATCCCATGTTTCAATTGATTTTTCAATACTATAATTATTATTTTCATCTAATGAAATAACAAATTTACTATTTGAATCATTATCGATTAATTTCCTTAAATTATTCATTTCACTTTTGTGACCAATAAAATAGTTATTTCTAATATATGAACCGAGATCTTCATTCAAGAAATCAATGTCATAACTTCTTAAATACTTAAGAAAGTTAGAATCAAACAATTCTAAGATTTTCTCTAATTTGTCAATAATGAAATTAACAATTTCTTCTAATCTTATTAAATCATTACTGATAATATGTAATTTGATATGAATAGTTTCGACAATACTTATTCGTAATTTATTTATTGAATCTTCAATATTGAAATTCTTTAATTGAAAGAGCAATAGTGAATTGTGATATTTTTCTTGGATATTTCTTATTGAATATTTATAAATGATTCGCGGTTGTTTAATTAATGGTTCTAATGCAATAAATATTCTTAATCTTTTTGTGTTTTTATGATAACGAATATATAAACTATTAACAATATTACAAATTTCTTTATGGAAATCTTCCAAATCAATTTCTTTACGATTGAATAAAATTGCCATAACAGTATAAACGTAGTAATTATTCCATTTAAGATATATCATTGCTTCATTTTCTATTAAAATTCGTTGATCATCAGTAGGAATTCGTGATATATTCTTAAGATTATTAGTGAATTTTTTTGAGAAATGAATATTGGTTCTTAAACCAAAGTATTGATTATTAATATGTTTATTTATATTTGGATTACATATATAATTCTGACCATAGTTATACAAAGGACGAGGAATTTTATAATTATTGAAAATATAATTATGAAATCCAGTACAATAATTCAAAATATTCTTTGTAAATATTTCTTTTTTGATTGTTGTACAAGAATTTTCGTTATCGAAAAACGGGAAATTTTTAGTTTGAGTTTGATCACCCAACGAGTAAATTAAAATAAACCCTTTAAAATCTTCATCTACTTCATCAGGATTATTTTCATCTTGGAAATACAAAACAATACTGAAATCACTAAAATTGTAAATTATAAAATAATAAACGAATTTTGATTCATTTCTTTCAATAAATGGAACATCTTCTTCGAATTTTAATGAAATCTTTGATTGAAATCCATCAAATAATTTATCGAAATCAAGAACTGATTCTGAAAATGGAATATGAGCAACAAGACAATAAATTTCTAATATCATTGTAATTTATATACTTAAAGTTTGAGTATATTGAATAATGATTCTAATAATTAATTTTTTTATTCAATAGATATCATATTGGATGTATCATTTGTCATCATTCTAATCTTTCTTTCACCATTAAGAACAATTTCTTCGGATAAGAATTGAACGTTTGGAATTTTCATTATCAATTGATTAATCGGTAATGAAAATATCATTCAACATAATTCAGGTTTATCAATCTTTTCAATCAATAAACTAACTTTCATATGATTTTCATTAAAATTACTTAATTGTAAACTAAAATTCCTATATCTTTGATGTTCATAGAAGAATCTTTTATAATTTTTAGATTTATTATTATAGTAGACAAACATATGGATTCTATAAAATTCGTCAAATTCTTCAAAATTATTATTTAGTGAATTTTTTATGCCCAAATTTATAAAATCATCTTTATCATATCCATAATTTCTCGTATCATTGAAATATCTAATTTCCCATTCATAACCGAAAGCTTTGATAGTAGCAAGAATAGGTATTTTATCATCATCAGTTTCATCATCAGTTGTTATTTTTGAAATATGTATCCATACTGATTCAATCGGTTTTTTATTCAAATTACTTTTTGTATTCAGAAGTGATGTCATAATTTCTTGATTTTCTTTAGCAAATTCATAAACAATATCAAGAGGAATATCTCTACCGAAAATATTAAGATCTTCTGGAATTTCCAAAGGAAAAAATTCTTGTAATTCTATTCCATAGTATTGAATAAGTTTCATGAAATATTCATTCTCTTCCTTATTAAGATTTTCTTTGTTAATTAACTTTGTTTCGTTGTTTGGATGTTCGTAAATAATTCCATTGAGTTCAAAAATTATTAATAATATTTCAGAAAGATATCTATTCAATTTCTCATGTTTATTAAAATATTCATTAACAATAGTTTTAATTATTTGGTTTGTATTAACAGAAAGAAAACCAACACATTTAATTACTTGTAACAATGATTCATTATTCAAAGGAATTTTGTTATCATAAAGAAAATCAATTGATAATTCTAAATCTTCAACAGAGAAATCATCGTTAGGTGTCTGAATATTTAAAATTTTGATTTCTTGTTTTTGTTCATTAAGTTGCAATTGACTCTTTTCATAAAGTTTTGCAATATATTCAGATAATCCACAAATGATAATTCTATGAACAAATATTTCTTTTTCATTGTTAATGTTTAAACAAAGATCAATGTATTTGTTTTCTTTTCTTGCTTTAGAAAAATCAATACTCATTGTTTTATTGAATGTTAAAGATTATTCTAATTGATTAATTAGAATAATCATTTTTCAATTTTCTTTTTGATCTTATAAACGAAAAGTATTAAAACAAAAATATTTTCGTTTGATTAAATGATATTTAAAGTAATTATTGATTATTTTTAATTGTTTTCAATAAATTATTATTTTCTTCTAATAATCGATTTTGTCTCTCCAAATGAGAATTTGTTTCTTTTAATTCATCTCTTATTTTTTCTGCATAGTATTGTGTCCGATATGTATTAATACTTGTTTCAATAGTTGCATTGAATAAGAAGAAATAATTAATACTAATTCCAATACCAAGAAATACTTTCAAAGAATTAGAAATCATATTGAGATTTAATAATTTTTTAATATGTTTGTTTCTAATTAATCGATATTTCAATTTTCTTAATTAAAGATTTTTTAAAATTGAATTTTTGATTAATTAGGAATTTTTAATATATTTGTTTTTTGTAACTGAGAAAATGTCAATTAATAATGGTTTTGATCAATATGAACAAAAAAGAAAACAAATGATTGAAGAACTTATCAAACATCAAGAAGAATATGAGAAAAGAGCAGAAGAATATGAAAAAGAACTTGAAAAATTCAGAAATCAACAAATAATTAAACAACAAAGATTCAATGAACTTAAAAATGTTGATATTGTTAAAGAATATATTGATAGTATTAAAATTTCATTGCATGATCAAGCTGTTATAAATGCAATAACAAAACATATTGGTGAAACAGGTAATACAAAAATAGAATTAACAACAGAAACTACTTGGAGTGCTTGTGATTTTAAATGCAAATGGTATTTTAAATTTATTAATCCAAAACCAAGATATAATTTACAACCATCTGAATTAGCTTCAAAATTATCTTGGTTTTGGTCTTATTCAGAAAACTTAAAAAATGAATACTATGGTTGGAAACTAGTAGTTCAAAAACCTTTGTTAACTATAATCAAACCTATTAACGTTAGAATAGTTAAAAGATCTATGTTAAGTATGTTTTTTGATAGATTCTTTTCTTAATAATTCATGATTGATAAATTGTGAATTATTAAATATAAAAAAATAAGATTATCAATTCATTTATAGAAATGAAAATTATTAAAGGTGATGATAGAAGTTATGTTGAACATGACGAAGATTTTGAAAATATTATTGAAAATCAAACACGATTGATGTTCGAATTAAATTATTATAAGAAATGCATATATCTTTACAAACCGGATGATTGTAAAGATATATTAATATTGACTTATAAATATGATGATTCAGATGAAAAATTTAAAATCCCTGAAATATGGTCTGATAATTATGGGTTGAAAGATAATAATGTATTATTTTTTGAAATTGATAATATTAAAGATGAATTGCGTTGGTGGAATTTTGTAATGGAATATAAATATTCTATTAGCAGAGAATCTTTAAGCAATTGGGAATTATTTTGAATTCTAAAATACAAAAATTCTTAGAAAGATATTCTCCAGGAGTTTACGAATATTTAGATGAACAAATTAACAAATTGACAATAAATCATAAGAAACTTCTTGATAAGAAAAATTCATTGAATCATAAATATGACATCAAGAAATTTTGTAATATTCTTAATATATTAAATAATGTTTATGAACTTATAAATACACAAGATTAGTAATTTTCTTCTTTAAAATTCAAATATTTCTTATTATAGTTGATTGAATTACAATCATTCGAATTCTTAATTTCAACAATTAATTGTAATAATTTTCATTCATAATAATAATTATGAATAAAAATGTGTAATTAACTCAAATCAACTTGAATAAATATTTTGATAAATTCTTTTCTTAATAATTCATGATTAATCAACTACGGATTATTAAAATGTAAAATTGTATTCAATTAATTCTCTCCAAAAATCATCATACCATTTTTCAGTATCGGGAATGTATTTACAAAAAACAATATCATGAATGAATTCTTCTATGACATTTGGATCTTCTATATTATTTCTTTTAGCAATTAATTCATAAATATCATAGATTGAAAAATTTATTGAATCAACAGCTCTAGCACATATGATATTTCCATTATTAGTCAATGTAACATGGAAATAATTCTTTTCATTGCGTTGTTTTTCTATTTCTGATATTTCATCATTAAATCCTTCTAAATATGAATAATGAAAGTAAATACTGATATTCAAAACATCACCATTATAGAAATAGAAATTAGAACCAATACTTACATCACAATCATTTTCATCACCTGATTCTTTAATGTCTATTTCATAATTTTTGAAACACAAATATTTCTTATTACCATTAATATCTGCGAATTTATTAAATTCTTGTGATTTATCCTTTAATAATTCATTAAATTCATTAATTGAATCACAATCATTTGAGTTTTTCACTTCACTAATTAATTGCAATAATCTTTGTGAAAAAGTTGACATGATTTATTATTATTATATATTCACAATAATTTGGTGAAATTAAATTTCAATTTTTTATAATTAATTAATATCAAAACTAACGAATAGATTTTTAAGAACCACTTGTAATTTATTAAGAACCACTTGTAATTTATTAAGAATTATAACTTTGAATTACTTGAAATTAGAACTTCCAATTTTTGATTTACATTCTTATTGATTAATGAGAATGTAAAAATTATTCTAAAAAATTCATAATTTCTTTGTATGTTTTCATAGCAATTATTTTTTCAATCATTTCAAATGAATACTTTCCACAAAGATTTATTATATTTTCATTATTATTAAATAATTCTAAATTGCAAATAGAAAAATCTAATTGTTCATTTATAATAATTTTTTTTATAAATATTTTCATAAGTTTCAAAATCATATTCGATAAATTTATTAAAAATTTTATTATTAATGAACAATAAAGTTTCTTTAAGATTTTTTATTTCTTCTGTATATTTTCATAAACCATTTTGTTATTTTAATTATTAATTATAAGTAACAAGATTTTAGATTTCCGTTTTTTAGATTCATTACATGTTTGATTAAGCTTGTAATGAATTTTTGAACTATTAAATAATTAATGTTATTTTTGTTTAAAGAAAAGTTTAATGAAATATGAATAATTCAACCGCCTCGTATAATAGGGGCCCTTGAATTATTTTGATTAATTACTTGTTTATCTATTCAAGATTTCATAATCATTATCATTAATAATTTCAACATTCACTTTAGGACAAATAATAGATTCACTATTGAAATTATCAATTCTAAGATATTTTCTATCAGTAACATTATTTAATAATATATTCTTAAAACTAGTAAATGTTTCATGTCCAGTGTTGAAATTATCAAAAACTTTTCTCAAATAATTAATGATATGAATAGGAAATATATACACATAACGAATCTTTTCACGAAATTCAGGAGAAAGACCAATGCAATATTGTAAAGTAATTATGTAATGATTTTCATTTTTGAATTTAATAATTTCATCAGAACTATTAATTATACGATTGTCTAAACAATTATTAAGATTCTCATGATTATTTCTATTGTCAATACCATTTGATGGATCATAAATAATTTCATGTTCAATGTTTCTTGTTAAGTATTTTAACAAGATAGTTTTACCACTCCCCTTAGTAGCAATAATTAGATCAAAAGTTGTATTATTAAAATCCATTGATAATTGATTATTAATTTATTGATCAGATTTTATTTAATTATTGATTGATCAATCAATAATTAAAATTCCATTAATAAATTCAAAAGTTCTTTTTACTATTTTCTTAATTATTTCATTGAAATTTAAAGTAAATGGAAAAATATATTTGTAAACTTTCATAAAAGCATTTTCTTTTCGATATTTAAATAATAGAATTTCTTGTGACATTCTTAATTTTCAATATTATTAATCAATAGTATTGAAAATAATTATTCATATTAATTAATTGAAGTTTCAATTTTATGAAAAATCATAATATAGTAATTTTTGCATTGGTAAAATGAATTGATTAGTGAATATCTTTTCAGGAAATAATTTATTGAAATATTTAATTATTATATTTGTTACAAATTTTATTATTTGTGTTTTAAAATCTTGTAATGAAGTAATTCCTTCTTTGATTATTTTTTCTGTTTCTAAAACATCATCGATGACGTCGATTTCTTTGTGGTAATCATTAAATTTAGGAATATTGATAATATTAAACAATTGTAATATATCATTACTTGAATTAATGGTACGTTTTAAAGAATCAATATGTGTTCCTACTAAATTATTAAAGTAATTATCATTAATGAATTCAAAATTACTCAAATAATCATAATTAGAATATTGAATTAATCTTTCATTATTAAATTTAGTAATTTCTTTCCAAATTTTTAATATATCTTTGAAAAATATTTGAAAGTTTTCAATGTTTTCTAAAAAAATTCTATAATGCCATGAAAAGAATAATTCATACAAATCATTTATAATATTACTAAAAATTCTAAAATTTCTTGGTGTTAATAATTGAATAATCATTTGTTGAAATATTTTGTATTTATGAAAAACATCACCAATTCCTAAAAACGAATATTCTGTTTTAATATCATAACATTTTCCTTTATTATATTCAATATGAATAATTAATTGATTAATATAATTCTTAATTGCACATCTATAATTTGGACATATCAAATTACAAACAATATGTCTTAATCTATTATTCCCAATATCGAAAGTCTGAAGAATAGAATTATAATTAGTAAAAGTATTTCCTGTTAGTAAAACAGGAACGATTTCTATTTTTCTATTCATTGAGTCTTTAATTAATTTAGCATTTTGTAAGAAATTTGATAAGTTAATATTTTTTGAATTTATTACATGGAAATGAATTTTGTTTCTCAATGAAATATTTTCAAAATTAAACAAATTGTCGCCATAATCATTGTAAATTTCTAATAAAATATGACACAAACGTTTCAATAAATCATTTTCTAAAAGATATGTATAAAAACCAGTACAATATGGTAATAATTTGTACGGCAATTGAATATTTTTAGTATTATAGTGACTAGATTCAAATATTTTATTATTTAGTTTTGTGTTGGAATTTCCCAAACAATAATAACATATACATTCATAACCGATATTATATTCATTTAAAACAACAATAGTAGAATCATAATAATTATAAATTTTGTATATTTTATCATCAATTTCAACAACTGTTTCTCCGAAATACTGTTGATCAATTACAAAATCTATATGTTCTTTAAATCGATAAATCCATAATTTACTAATTAATAATTCCATAATTATTTGATAATATAATTATTAAATTTTGTATACTTTTAAAATATCAATTTCTTTACTATATGATTTACTAATGATTTGATTAAATTATTAGTAAATTATTTTGATTGAAGTAATGAGTCAATATAATTTTTAGTATGATTTTCCAACAAAATTAAAAATGTTTCACTGAGTTTTCCTCTTGTTATTTGTTTTTCATTATTAAATAATTTTGAATATTTTTCGGGAATGATTAATTGATTATCTGGATTAAAATTTATAATATCAGAATACTTACTTACAATAAAATAATTATCATAAGTAATTTTAATATTATATTCCAAGAATTTTTTAATGTAAATGTCATGTATAAAATTTATAATTGTTGATAAAAATCTTTGATTTATAAGAAAACATTTATATCTATCTTTAAATTCTGAATTTATTCTAGCATATACAGAAAAACATCCATTAACTATATATCCAATTTTTAATTCTATCCCTGTAATTTCAAAAGGTTCATTAATGATTTTGATAGAATAACTTAATAAAAATTTCAATAATGATTTTTCATTAGATTTTATAAAATAAGATTCTAATAAACTTCTTTGATGTTTATAATTTTCTATTGAAGCTAATTCTATTAACATTATTTTTTTAAACAAATGAATTTCTTTAGTTATTTGTTTAATATTAGTATATTGACCCATAATCTTTCCTATAAATTCTTTTAATTCATTTACACAATTATTGCTTTTATAAATATCTGATAATATTGAATAAAACATTACTTCATTTCTTTTCCAATAACATAAATTTGCTTTGAAGATTTCAATAGCATTATCATTATTAAATTCTTGAAAGAACTTAATAATTGAATTAGAACAATTAACTTTGGATTTTAAATCTAATAAATCATGTTGATGTATTCCATTACTTCTAATAGTAAATTCTAAATATTCTTTTATGTAAATGTAAGGATACTTTTTAATATTTTGATTATAGAAAATATAATTAAAGTAACCAGAACAATATTGTAGAATTGGATAATGAAACCAATTAAATTCTATCTTTGGAAATGTTTCCTCATTATAAGTAAATTCTTCATATTGTTTTCTTTGTGTTTGATTACCTAAAATCATAATATAGTTTTGAACAGATTTCTTTTGAAAAAAGGAATATTCTTTTCTACAATAATAAACAATTGAAAAATCTTTAAAATCATATATCAAGAATCTAATTCTTTTTCCATTAAACATATTTTTGTTTGAATGTTTAATTCCATATTCAGGAAATAATAGTTTTGTTATTGATAAACATTCTGGAAATATATTAATTATTTTTTTGATAAATTTATTAATAAATTTATCAATTCTTAAATTTATTGGAACAAAAAAATCTATATTATTTTTAGAACTATAGAAAGACAAATAATCATTTTCATATAACAAACATATTTTTTTTGACATTATTTATAATTATTAAATTATTCAATCAAAAATAATTAAATTCAAAATTAGTAATCTCAATTTTTTTACAATACTATTAATTAATAATATTGTAAAATTCTATTAATTATCCCAAGAATTTCTTGATGTGCTTTTTTAATTAATATTTTTATAAGTTCTATTTTCTTCAATTCTTTATTGCCTTCAAATAAATCTTGATATTTATCAGTTATCTGAATTATTGATTGTAATGTATTATCATTTTGATTCATATAATCATCGCAAATATCTGTTGTGATATTATTTTCGAAATGATAATCTTCAATTGTTAAATAAACATCATAATTTTTATGTGTTCTAAGAAAATTATGATCTAAATAATAAATGAATTCTTCTATATTTTTAATAGTTCTTCTGTAAACATGCATTAATGCTTCAATATGTTCGCAATGATTACTACGAATATCATACAAAATTTTGCTTTTAAAATTATAATTAAACACTGTAAATCTATTGTTACTAACTTTGAAATTCTGTTGTAATAATAAATCATAATGTTTTATATTTTGTGGATTCACACTATATTTAGAAATTCTTTTCATATCGAAATTATTATTCATTTCTGATTCAATTATTAAAGTCTTTTTCATTATTTTCAAATATTTTTTAATTCCCGATATTTCGCGTTCTGCAATTATGTAATAGAATATGAAGTATAATAATTCATTGTAATTTATAATTTTATTATAATTAAGTGAAATTTTATAAATTATTGGATAGATTAATGAATTATTATTTTTACAATAATTCAAAGTATTTAATAACATCCATTTCGCACTATAAAGTTTAATAATAGTGATTGATAATTTCATTAAATCTCTAATACTCAAATTCTTTGAGTCAATCCAATTATAATATATTTTATCATATCCTTTTTCATAATCATAATCATACTTAAAGAAATTATTAGGGAATGAAAATGCTATTTGTTTATTAAAAATATAGTTATAATAACCGAAACAATATTCAAAAATTTTATTATCTTTGAAGAAATAATTATTATAATCACAGAAATTTTGAATATTACTTTTTTGAAAATATTCATGATTATTTGTTTGATTTTGATTACCTAAAACAATAATGAATAATCGTTCAAAGAAAGAATCATTAATTTCAATTATTGTTTTGTAAATAATAATTGAAAAATCTTCATAGTTATGAATTACAGCTTTATATTCATATTTACGTTCAAAAATTATTGCATTTAAATCATCATTATTAGATTCACATCTGTAAAATCTAATTTTTAATTCTTTATTTTTTTCTTTTAGAATATAATTATCAGAAATTATTTCAAATGTTGAAATATAATTTTCTGAAAATAAATGCGAATCCTTTAAAAAACAAGATTCACAAAAATCATGATTAGTTTCAACTAAATAGAAAGTTGATTGATCGTCTTTATGAATAATACTAAATTGATTAACTTTATCCATACTAACAATACTATTATTCATTAGAATTTTAATTATTTAATGAAATTGAATAATTAAAATAATTAAATATCAATTTTCTTTACTATTCTTTTAATCAAAAGAATAGTAAAAATAACGATCAACTCTCCTAATTAGAATATTATTTAATATTCTAATATTTAAAAAATATTGAAAATTAATTTGGCTCCCCCTTCAAAGAAATAATAAACAAAAATTAATAATGGAAAATAATATTGCTTTAGTTTATGAAAATAATCATATTAGTATATTTGATTTCCATAATACTAGAATAATTAGTAATAAAATTTTACAAGTCTTTTTCACTGAAGAATTTATTGAACAAAATATACCTACAATAACAATTACAATTAGTACAAATAATTTACGTAATAGATATATTATTCATAATTTCAAAGATTTTAGTATTGTTATTTTTCAATATCTCAAAGCAAGAAGAGCATCTCATTATTATTGTGCTGAATATGTAACAATTTTAGGAAATCAACAATATAGAAAAGAATCAAAGTGTTTCAAAGAATATGAACATTCAAATTACATTTATTACAATGAAGAAGAACAACAAAGAATTATTAATGAAAAAAATATTCTATACAATAATTATAAAGATGTATTAGAATATTGTATTGGTTATTATAATTATTTGTTTCAACAAACTAATTTTTCTTTTCCAAATATTAAAATCAAAAAAGATAAGATATCAACAATAAATCATAATTCTTATTATAATTTTAATTATTCAGATTTTAAAAGAAAAATCAAACATTCAAATGAAATTATAAATCTTATTGAAATTAATAAATTAGTTCAAATATTAATGAATGATTATTGGAAATTAAATAATGTATTAACATTTTCAATATTGAAATGTTTTCATACTTTCATTGATGGTAAATATACTTCAATTGTGAATTTTATTATTTACAATATTTACAAACTCAATAATCCATCAATTAGAGATGTTAGAAAATTTTTATTAATGGAAGTTTCCAATAATAATCGTGAATTACTCCACACATCAAAAACAGAATCAATAGTTCCTTCGACATCATTAGAAACAATTAAGAATTTATTTCCATTAGAATTCAATATTTTAAATGATTGTTATTCTATACTCATTGTATACAAATATGAACTTAAATATGAAATTGTTGAATGTTTACTTGAATCTATTAATGATAATTCCATAATTAATAATAATATTTTGTTTAATAATCTCACTAAAATAACCAATAATATTAAAAAACAATTAGATTTTGTTATCAATAGTAAAGTTATTAACTTCATTAAAGAATATGATATTCTTAATGATGTTTGTTTACATTGTATTATAAATTTTGAATTCCAGAAATTATGTAAATGTAATGATTGTGAATATAAACTTCTTGGAGATAAATCAAGAATTGTTATTGTAATTCCAGATATTTTAGTTAATTATTTTAATGGAAAAACTTCTTTGAGTTATTCCGAAATAGTAGAAATATTTCTTGAAAAGATTTATGAGAACATTAGAAATAATTATGATGAAATATATTTCAAATGCAAATATTAATGAGATTTTCTATTTCTTTTGATCAAAAGAATAGTAAATAATTAATGTTTTTCATATTCAAGCAATATTTTCTTGATTTCAGTTTTGATATTCTCAAGTAGTATTTTAAGTATTTCATTGAATGTTAATCGTTCTTTATCATGAAAGAAATTTTTGTATTCATTTGGAATTAAACATTGATCTGTTCTATCATTGAAATCATCAATTAAATAATCATTTTCATTTTCTTCAATACCAAATGGAACAATATGAAAAAAGCAATGCATACAATAAATATTAAGATCATAATTCTTGAGCGTTTTAAAATATTTGTTGTAAACGTATTTGATTAGATCTTTGATTTTTCTAAGTATTCTGTTGAATTTAGATTCAATAAGAAATTGTATATTCAATTGATTATCTGATTTGCTTATTGATGATTTAATACATTTAACAAAATTATTTTTGGATAAAAGTCTAGTTGTAAATATAACTGAATATTCACATGAATTCACTAAAGACAAAGGTAATAAGAAATCTAATTCTTCTTCTTGTTGAATATTTGAATGATTAATGATTCTAGTAAAATCATTTGGACATGTGTATTGTTTTAGATCCAGATTATTTTGTGTCAAAATTAATTTCTTAATTTCCAGAATTTCATTAAGCTTCTCTATCTTATAACTTGATTGAAATTTCATAAAACAAAAAATCACTTGATCATAAGATTCTCGAATATCTTCATTGAACCATTTAACAAATCTAGCTAATATCGAATAAGTTAGTATTTCATTTGAATTCCAATATTTGTTTAACGAAAGAACAGTCGAAAGTGACGAGCCCATATAATAAAGAGTTTCAATTGCTGATATAGTTTTGTATCTCAAACTAACATATTCATAGTTATATTGTGTATTATAATCAATTGTTAGTGATAAATCAATATCACAAGTTGCATATACATATGAATTATTTGAGCCCCCATTAAGAAACAAATAATTATAAAAACCGGTGCAATATTTCAAATATTCAGAGTAATAATATGAAACTGTTTTAGAATCATCATAAATTTTAGAATAATATTTCTTTTCGAATCTATGAGTTTGATCACCAAAAATGTAAACACAACTAAATCGTGTTTTATTTTCTCTTTTTGATTCATCAATACTTTTAATAGCTAGAATACTTAAATATTCGAAATTGCAAACAACAAAATATTCATCATCAATAATCGTGCAATTGTTCCTTCGGATGAAATCTTTAACAAAGAATAATGAAAGAAATTTGTTATATTTAGTTTCTTTAAAATCGGTATTGTTGTCTACTAAAAAGTAACTCATATATTCATTTTCAAAAATAAAAGTGATGTGATTTGAATACATCTCTTAAAGCAATGATATTGATCCATAAAAAATACATGTTAAATTCTATGTTTATCAATTTTTTAAAATCATTAATTACTATTCCTTTAATCAAAAGAATAGTAAATATCAATCAAAGAATAATTTCATTAATTTTACAATTAATTTCTTTACGTTTATTGGGAAACATTTCTATTAATACATTAACAAAGTTATTTAAATAATCACGGTTTCCATTTTCATTTTCAGTAATCATAATAACTTTTTTATAGTAAATATATTTATTATATTTGAAAGATTTAATAGTATTTAAAATAGCATATTTAACTAATAACATTCCATCAATACTTTCATGAGAACTATATCCATAAAGATCTTTCGCTTTGTTGTTTAAATAATAGAGTTTCTGAACAGTATCATAGAAATAGATTTGTTTGTTACATGGGAATAATTTCATTGACATGAATGAATCATAATGCCCATCAAAATCAATTATCTTTTCTTCACAAAGAAATTTTATTGCATCATTGTATTGTTCAATGAAAATTATTGAAATAATTCTTAATAATATAAGTCTTACACAAGCAATAATCAAACTTTTTTCAATATCATCACTTTGAAGTGAATTGATTATTCTTTTAACACAATCAATAATCCCTTGTTCATTAATTTTGAGATAATACTTTTGGAATTTATCTTTTAAATACGGAAAACATTTGCTTAATATTTTCTTTTGATGATTAGAAAATCCTATTTGGAGTCTAAGTTTCAATTTACTAATTGAATCATCATTTTCTTTTTTGTATATTTTACGTTTCATATCAACATTATCGAAAACTAAAGTCCATTTTCTTTTCAAGTTTCTTGATTCTTCATGAATTTGTTCCCATTGATATTTTTGTATTCTGTCTAGAATAATATTTTCCAAGATTTCATTATCCTTATTATTATTTATTGTTTGATTAGAAACTAGATTCTCTAATTCATATTTCTCATTTTCAATAGCAATCTTTTCAATGAAATCTTCATCATTAATTAATGATTCAAACATTTCCATTTTCAATCATATAATTATTTTTTGTATTGACAATATTTAAAAATGTCAATTTTATAATTAATATTTCTCATTAACTATTGATTAATAATTAATGAGTTCTAAATATTAATAAATAACATTTAGATTCATTGTTATTTGTTATTGTTAGTTTCCAATCAGGATTTATTTCTTTGTTTGTAATAACTAATGTTTTTGATGAAACTGTGAAATTTTGTTTATCATTATCATTCTTATTAACAAAACAAAACTTGTAATCTATTTGTATTGGTTCACCAAAAGTATTTGTTTCTTTTGTTTTATTATCACAAACAGGAATGTAAGCAATAGTATTTCCAAAAATATCGAAATAATTATTGATTTCAATTGTTTGATCTTTCTCTAAAATAATAATTGTTAATTGATTAAAATCAATATCAGTGAAATCATGATTACCAGAAGTAATTCCAAGTTCAATAGCTTCTTCATCATTATCAGAATCATAACAACTATATAAATCTCCAATATCAATCATATCTTCGAAGAATTCAGTAAATCTATTTTGTGATTGTTTCTTCAAAATAGGATCATAACCAATATGATAAACATTCTTTTCTGTTGATGGTTTAATCTTTCTTGAAGCAATCATATTCTTGATTTTATTAAGTTGAGATTTCTCAAACCAATTTTCAATGTAAATATATCCAGGGAACATTGGTGGTTGAATGATTAACATTATCAAAAATCTAAAAGATTTCACTTAGAATTATTTAAAGTATTGTAAAGTATATAATATTTCAATTTTTTGTTTCGTTATTTTAATTACAATCAAAAATTTTTAATTGTAACTAAATAATTAATTATCCATAACTAATATTCCATTATCACATTTAATTCCTGCAATAGATATTATTCCATGTGAATTAGAGTAAATGAAATCATCATTCTTGAGAAAACTTTGACAAGCAAGAACTAATAAACCTAAATTAGCAGGCATATATTCCATACTTATAGAATTAATTTCATGAAAAGATAATAGAAATTTCGAAAGTGAGAATACTAATAATGAAACATTCTCAGGAATCCTATATGATGAAATTGAATAACTAGTAAAATTACTATAATTTATAAGTTTGTCAATAACCGTTATGTAATTAGTTCTTTTATTAATTTTAATGGAATTTGGAATATATAATTCCAATATTCTTGATATTAAAGAATCTTGATTGAATTTATTATCAGAATCTTTCGACATTTCACTTCAATTCATTATTGTAAATATTGGAAATTAATTAGAATATCAATTTCTTTATTGAAGTTTCATTAATTGCATCATAAATATATGTATTTTCTGTTACTTTTTCAATTTCATCAGGTAAACTTTCAGCCATATGTGACTTAATACATGCATTTATTGAAGAAATTATTTTATTGTATCCTATTTTGTATGTTTCACAATTATGTCTAATAGCATGTGGAGCTAGCATTCCCTTAACACATTTTTCCAATACTTTTCTATCTATTTTCGGAGGGACTGTCCAAATATGAGCATAATTAACATTAGGATTTCCTGTTCTATATATTTTTAATCTCGAAGTTAAATCGGATGTTTCTCCAAATTTATATGCAATTATTGTTTCACCTTCGAATGTAGTTATTACTTTGATTTGATTAAGTATAAAAAACCATTTTGATTTTTAGGTTTATTTTTTCTGAAATTTTCGAAAAGTTTTTCCATTTAAAAATACAAACAAAATATTTTTGTGTGTAAAATATCATTCTAAAGGTAACCACAGCAGTTACCCTTATTTCTCTAAAATAGCAAATATTCATCAAAAAATATGGAAATTTAATATATTATTATAATTTTGTATAGAATATTAAAATGCGATTGATTAAATATTATTCAAATATAATTTTATCATAATTCTTTCTTCATTCCAATAAATTTTCATTTCCATTAATCAATAGATATGAAAAAGTTCAAAGATAATCAATCAATATATGAAACATAACTAATATTCTTTCATCAACTTCACATTCATATTCATCTAATGATGATAATAATTTATCTATTTTCTGTGACATATCATTTCTTATAATGAATGAATTATTGAAAGTAAATGATGGATATTTATTTATATCTATTGATAATTTTGTAGTTGTTTTTGGATTAATAGTGATAATCAAATTACTTAATGTTTCTTTTCTATTTCCATTTCTAATCAAACGTTGATTATTTTGTTCAATACATAAAAAACCCAGAACATAATAATGTTCATATGAATCTAAATATTGGATAAACCATGATAATTTTCCAAATACACATCCAATCAACTGAAGAAAAGTAGATTTTCCACTGCAAGCACCACCTTTGATTACTATTGTTCTATTTCTAAATTTTAAGAACAAAGCTATAGATTTTAACAATCTATGAATTGTTTGTTTATCGACAAAAGATTCGAGAATTTCCATCATTTGTTCTTTCTTGTTTTCTAAATCAAGAACTTCTCTATAATTATATCCAGTTGTGTAATAAACAAATTCATTAGGTAAAATATTTCTAAATCTCATTTCAAGTAAATCAAAAACTCCATTGTTGAAACAGAAAAGAAATTTATGTTTATTGTGTAATGTATTAAGAAATATTCTGTCTATATTTTCGTTTGACAAACATAAACATAATTCCATTAAATTAATTATTCTTATACTATTATTTTTCTTCAAATTCGGATTAATAACTTCAATTTCATCAATATATTTTTTAATATGATCATGTATTTTACTATTTTTAAGTAATTTAAAAATGCCTGATTGATTTCTAACAAACCAATTATATCCTTTACAAACATTACTATATTCATCAAAAATAACATTATTTTGAATTTCTTGATTATTACACAAATATTCATAAATTTTTTCCATTACAACTCAATAAATATATTTATTCTAATAAGTTTTCTTTTTCAATTTTAAATCATAAACAATAATCAATGTGATGAAAAAATTCTAGTCTTATTTCATTTATTGATTGATCATCTTTAAATTTCCATTTCTATTAATTAATAGAAATGGAAATTAATTTCATTAGATTCAAGAATAAATAATTATTAAAAAGTAAGAATTTTATTAATGGAATGAAAAGGTACGGTAAGTGATTCACCTACCTTTATGAAAATATTTCATAATTTATTAAAAAAATAATAAAGGTACCAGCAAATGTTGCTGGTACCTTAAATTAATAAAATAATTCATCAATTGAATTTACATTTAACAATACATCTTCATTATCTAAATCTATTTCTAATAACATTTTCTTTGTTTTATTCATTAATTTTTCTTTGAGAAGTTTTGTTTTACTTAATATTTCTTTAAATTTAACGTGTTTCACAAATTCATTTTCACATTTTTGTTTTAATGTAAAATAATTATTATTCACCAAAAAGAAATTATTATTGTGAGTTTTATCATTAAAGAAATTTTCCCATAACATTGGACAATAATAAACATGTTTAAATGTGTTCATAATTTTGTTAACATTATTGTAATTAATTTTTTCAATTGTTATTATTCCATCAAAATATACTATATCTCCAAAAGACATAAAGTAATTATTGCATTCAAAAACATAAGTATTCTTTTTAAGATCTATTTTTTGTTTAATTTCATAAATTTTAATATTTTGAAATGTTGAAATATTTATAATTTTTGCATTGTAAGTTTTTTCTAATAAATCAGGAATTTTCACAGTTATATTTTCCAATGAAAATATATGAAAAGAATTATTAAAAAAGATTATTCTAATTGTTGGTTTCAAACATTCTTTAGCGATCATTTGTAATTAATATTTGATTAATAATTTATAGTTTATAAAATAATTTACATTAATTTATTAATTGATACATTAAAATGTCAGACAAGAAATTAGAACATATTTCCGACAAGGAAATTTCTAAAGTTCTTGTTACTAAACAAAACAAACGCGGAGATATTCCAAAAGGTTTTTGGTATTATTTAGCTAATGAAAGAGAATTATGGTTGAAGAAATTACCTGAAGGTAAGAAACAAATTTACTCTGTTGAAGTTGCGAGAACTACATTAGATAATCCTGATTCAACAAAAGTATTAAGTATTAAAACTTCAAATGATTGGGATAGATTTACAATTAAATACGGTTATCCAACATATGTTTATGATGATAAAACAGTTAAAAAATCCGGAATTTCTAGCCAAAAGATATGGGTATTAGAAATCAAATGGTTAGAAGTTTCGCAGGATTTCGCAGGAATAGAAATAATTCCATTTAGAAATAATAAAAAAGAATTCTATCAACTTTCTGAATCTTCCAAAAAGTTATTTAAAAAATCATTTCCTGATATTCAAGACTTAACAATTTTTTGGTATCAAGGAGGATTAACAAGATATTTTGAACAATCTTGTGGTTGTGTTTGGGGAAAAGGAGGTTTAACAAAATGTGAATGGATTGATGAAATTTATAATAAATCTTCTTGATTACTTAATTAATGATCATTAATTAAGTGATTCATTTTGAATTCAAACCAAAGAAATTATTAAATATTGTATTAGCACTTGTATGTTGAGGTTTTTCAATCTAATCATAAATAAGTTCCTCAAAATGTTTCTTATTTTCAGGAAGAATTTCTTTAATCCATTCACATTTAGTTATTCCTCCTTTACCCCAAACACAACCACTAGAAATATCCCAAGATGAATACCAAAATACTGTATTATATTCAATATTAGGGAACTTTTCTTTCAATAATTTTTTGGATGATTTTGATAAAGTCACAAATATCGTTTTTGCATTTTGAAAAGGAATAATTTCTATTCCTGCAAATTCTTTTGAAACTTCAAACCAATTAATATGTATCCCAATCATCCTGCGATTAAAGTAAATAGGATAACCATACTTAATTGTAAATCTATCCCAATCATTTGAAGTTTTGATACTTAATACTTTTGTTGGATCAGGATTATCTAATGTTGTTCTATTAACTTCAACTAAATAAACTTCTTTCTTTTGAATTGATTCATATTCACGTCTTAACCAATTTTCCCATTCATTATTTGGTGAATACCAAAATCCTTTTGGTTTATCCTCAGGTGTGTTTAATTGTTTTATTACATATATTTTGTCAATTTCATTATTAGAAACATGATATAGTTTCATTATGGAATGAATAATTACTCTAAAGAAAATATAATTGCGAATTACTTAATTAATGATCATTAATTAAGTAATCAATAATGAAGATTTATTATAAATTTCCTCAATCCATTCACATTTTGTTAAACCTCCTTTTCCCCAAACACAACCACACCCTTGATTCCAATAATTTAACCAAAAATTATACCAGAAAACAGCAGATGTACTAATATCAGGTATTGCATCTTTGATTATTTTTTGAGACTGCTTAGACAAACTCATAAAATCTTGTTTTGATTTTTGTAAAGGAATAATTTCTATTCCAGCAAAATCTTGAGCAACTTCTTTCCATTTAATGTCTATTGATTTGGTTACTAATTCAGTAATGCCTCGTTTTGCCATTGCAATATCTTCATCTAAATAATAAGAATAACCATATTAATTGTGAATCTATCCCAATCATTGGATGTTGATATACTTAATACTTTTGTTGAATCAGGATTATCTAATGTTGTTCTATTAACTTCAATAGAATAAACCTGTTTTAATCCATTTGATGTTTTCATTAACCATTTATTCCTTTCATTAGCTAAATAATACCAGAAACCTTTTGGCATATTACTATGTTTTGGTTGTTTAGTAACAAGAACTTTAGAAATTTCTTTATCAGCAATATGTTCTAATTTTTTATTCATATCATAATAATTAATAAATATTATTAACAAAATAATGTCTTAATAATTATTAACCAGCACAAAGTAAATGAGTAACAAAATTATAAAACTCGAACATATTGCTGACAAAGAAATATCAAAAGTTCTTGTTACTAAACAATTAGCAACACCTGATTACAAACCCAAAGGATTTTGGTATACAACAGCAGGGAATTTTGAAAAATATATGCGTAATGAATCAAAAGAATTTCCAAAGAAAGAAGTTTATTCAGTTGAAGTCAATAGAACAACATTAGATAATCCTGATCCAACAAAAGTAGTTGTTCTTAATAATTCAACTGAATGGGATAGATTTACTGTTAAATATGGAGTTTATTTCAATACAAAAGATATTCCAAATACAGTTCTCATTAAATGGAAAGAAGTTGCTCAAGATTTCGCTGGAATTGAAGTCATTCCTATTAGAAAAGATAAGAAACTTCGTTATGCGACATTCCCTGGAGTATCAAAAGATGCAATAAGAAATGCATTTCCTAAAGTTGATGTTGATACTATGTTTTGGTATACAAATTGGGAATATTATGCTGGTTGTGTTTGGGGTAAAGGAGGAATAATTAAATGTGAGTGGATTAAAGAACTTCCTGCTTATAATGGAAAAAGTTCATTTGAAAGACCTGTGTTAACTGATCAATTTGGTAATCCTGTTCAACCACAATGTACTATTTCTTAAGATTTTATTATTCATGATTATGAATAATAAAACATTAAAATCAAACAGCATAAAGAAAATTGAAATAATTAATTATTGAATAAATTACATTTCATAATTGTTAATTCTTTTAAATATGGAATCTTTACTTCTATTGCCACTTTCTTTTGTTACTTATGTTTCCGTTGAAACTATTAAATCAAACAATAAAAAGTTAGAAAGAATTGATAAATTTATGAACAATATGAATGATGGTTCTTATTTGAAGATCAAATCACATTTTCCATTATTGAGTAATGATACATTGATTTCAAGATCTTTAATTTTGTCAAGACAAACCAATTTGATTGAACAATTATTTACTGATGAAAAATTAAGACAAAATTGGAATATTGAAGATTCACGTGAATGGATTAATCCTAATATGATTTTCTTGAATAAGAAACCTATTATTGACAAAGATACTTTGATCAATTGGACTATTTCATATGTAGTTGATGAACCAATAGAGAATCTTGGATTTACTTCAAGTAAATATATCAAAGTCTTTAAACAAGTTCTTCATTCGAGTAAAAATCAATATGCTTTCATTAAGAATTTAGATTCAGAGAATGTGTATGTTGAATGTATTGGAGATGAAAATTTTGTTAACAATCATATAATTACAAAACATTTCAAATTCAGTTTCGGGAGTTATATTCTTGGATTTGTTGGAGCATTTGTTGGTATTGGAGGTTCATTATGTGTTACTTATTCTTTAACAAATAAATTTATTAATCTTTTGGAATGATTTTTCTATTTCTTTATGATTATAAGGGAATAGAAATTTGTATTGATTTTTATGTTTGAGGAATTTTCTAATTGCTAGAATTTTTTTAGATTAATTAATGTTAATTAATTTCATATTAAATTTTTAAAATCTTTCCATAATAACAGAAAAATTTATAATTAATTCTAAGATATTATTTTTTAAATTTTATTGTATTTTGAGAACCCCCTCATCGAATGAGGGGGTTCGAGAATCATTAATGAATATAATTAATAATTCCCTCTTTCTTTTCCTTTAAATTTCATTAAAATCATTCAAAAAATACTAAAAATCATTCAAAATCCACAAATTCAGTTTTCTAATCAATTATGATCATAATTAATTAGAAAATAATTGTTAAATCAATGGAGAAACATCAATAAAACATTTAGTATTCCAAACACAACCAGAAGCAATTTCGAATGAACTAATCCAAAGAATAGTTTCTTCGTTTGTCACTTTCAGTTTCTTTGTATACTTTTCTTTTATTGATTTACTCATTTTGTCAAATGTTGTTCTCTTTGAAGGAAATGGAATGATTTCTATACCACCAAAATCATTAGAAACATCAAACCAATTAATTCCTATTTTTGGAAATTGTCTTGTTTGATCAATTGCTTTTCCATATTTGAAAGTAAATTTATCAAAATCATTGATGTTATCTATTTTCAAAACTTTATTAATATCGGGTTTATTAATATTAGTATATTGAACTTCAATTTTGTATTTGAATAATCCATCGTTATCATATAAATTTTCAAGTCCATAATGATTTTCAAGCCATGTATTATCTGGTGAATACCAAAAACCTTGTGGTTTGTATTTGAAATCATTATTTTGAATCATGTCATTAATAATTTTTAATGGAGTTCCTGAAATATGAACTAAAACCATTTCCAATTATTTGTCAATTTCAAATATAATATTTTGATAGAAAATATTTAAAAATCATTTTTCGGATTAATCTATCATTAATGATTTTTCAAATTTATCAAAATTTATTTGGGAAGATGGATATAAAATTTCAAAATATTGTTGTCTTTTGATACATTCAGTAACATGTTTTATACATTTTCTCACAAGTTCGAATTCATAATCCATTTGATCTTTTTCATTAAGGAAACCTCCACCAGAAATTTTATTAACATCTTCAATTGTAATAGGAATAGAAATTTTATCAATCAAACTTTTATCGTTGAGTTTTGATTCATCAACTATTTCTGGTTCAAATGATGTATTTTTATGACCATGTGAGTTAATACAAGACTCAATAACATTTTTCAATCCATCAAAACTAATTGCATATGTTTCAGAATTATTAGGCATCGCGTAATCATATATCATTGATTTAACACATATTTCAAGTCTTCTTCTATTTACTTTTTCAGGAACAGGCCAATATTGATAATATTCAACTTGTGGATTTCCTGTTTTGTATGCATTCAATCTCTTTTTTAAATCTTCGGTTTCACCAAATTTGTAACAGAAAGTTAGCTTACCATTAATTGGGAGAACTACTTGAATACAATAAAGGAATCCATTTTTTGCAACAGGAAAATCTTTTTTACGGAGATATTGAACTTGTTTTTGTAATCTCGCAATAGTAATATTCAATGATTCAATTTCTTCTTTCATTATGTAATATCCTTTACTATAGAGATCAGGAAGTAATGTATCAGTAACCCATGTTTGAAAATCTGTTGCAGCTTTCATCTTACTTTTGAAAATCATTCTGAATAAACCCGCTATATTAATAAATGTTGCTTCCTTTGGATATTCTTTTGTATATTCTTTTTTATCAACTTCAATATCTTCATATGTTACTCTATTAATTATTGGTACTACTTTTAATATTGATCTGCGTCCTTGTTTAATACCTAAAATTCTAGAAACATCATTTCCTGAAAAATAAGCTTTATTATGTTTATCAATAATTGTCAAAAGATCTTGATTTTTATACAAATAATTAAAAATTTGCTCCATTTAATAATTAGAAATATAATATTTTTACCCCCTTCTTACCCCGGGCCCATTGGGCTCGTCTAGAAATGTATTAATCAAAATTATCAAAAATTTAATTTAGAACATTCATTTTTGACGAAAATTCCTCTATTTTATTTTCAACTTTCTTTAAAACATGAATAAAACCGTTTTTTAATAATAATATTTTTGTTCAAAAATATTATTATCAAATTTATTTTAGCATGATTGTTGTTGAATTATATAAAACATGAAAGCAATCACAATAACAACGAAAATAGATACTTTATGCCATGAAGTATTAGAGCATACACATCCATTGTTATTATTATTCATTTTCATTCGAATCATTTCTTGTTCTCTAACAAGAGCATCATAATAATCTTTCCAATAGCAAGCATCTCTCTTAGCTTCTTGGAGTTTTGCATAAAGTTTTTCATATTCTTCGTTTTGTTTTCTGATTTTGAAAGAAAACCAAACAGACAAACAAATTAATACAATGAGCAATGTCAAGTAAAAAGGATCATTATTATATTTGACAATTTCTTCATTGTTAACAGAAGAAATGTTGTAAATTGTTGAAATGAATTCGTTGTAAGCGTTCATTATTCGTATCTTTGTTGAAAGATTCAAAAATATTAATTAGTAATTAAAACGACAAATATTCCCGCTTATCAATTTTTTTAATTACAATACCTTTGATCAAAGATGTTGTAAATTAATTAATTTCATTTACTTTCTTTTCTGAATTTTCGTTTGTATTTTCATCATCAATATTAATAAATTTAATGAGAAAATCTTCTTGAGAATAAGTATGTGGAACATGTGCAAAAATAATCCTGTGCGACACTAAAGAGTAAAGATACATATAATTATTAATATTCATATACAAATAATCTTGATCACATATGAAATACATACAATTCAAATCACCACCGCTACTGATTTCAAAAATAATTTTGTTTTCTAATGTTGAAAGATTTAAAAGAAATATAGTTATTTTGTTCTTAGTATTATTTGTATAAGCAATAACAGGATATTTGGTTGAGTTTGCAATGATTATTTTTTTATTATTAATAATATTTCCTGTTTTAATTGTGTGACTTGAATTATTTTCATAATTAATTATTTCAATATTAAACTTTGAATTTTCATTATATGATGACATTGATTGTTCCGATAATCCAAAATATACAAAACATTTTTGAACACTATTCCAAAAATAATTATTTGAATGATAGTAAAATGTTTCATATTTTGATATCAACAAAGCCATTTCTTTTTTATTAATGTTGGTTATATTGTTCCAAACATCTATTATTTCTGTTATTTTAAATTCTAATAAATGGATTTTAAAAATTTTCTTAATATTTTGGTCTTTTGATCTTGAACAAATAAACATACATGATGAATAATCATAAGATTTAGTATATGGAGACACAATAATATTATTGAAATCATTAATAATTCCTTTGATTATAAATATTGTATTCATGTGTCTTTCTAATAAAACATCTTCTAAATCTTCTTTTCGTGGTAAATGAAAATCTATTTCATTGCATTTTAATGTATTCAAATCATAAACAAAAAGTTTAAATCCATCTAAACAACATAATTTTGAATCATGTATTATAAAATTATTTGCAATTGGAATCTCAAATAATTTTTCACATTGTTTTTCATGGAAGATTTTATGAATGAAAAGTTCATAAACAGTTTTATTATTTATTCCAATAAATCTATTATTTCCTATTGGATAAATATGTTTTCCAAATTTAAAAGTACTGTTATAAACTCCACTGTTGTATGTAATACCTTTATTGTTATCATCAACAGTATTACTTCTAATATAAGTATCGTAATAAGTAATAAACATATTAGGTAATAACCAATATTCGTTTTTCAAAGCCCTTATTGCAGATTTAATTTCACTCATTGGGGTATTGTATTGTTCAAAAAGAAAATTAGGATTCTCAATATAATTAATGATTTTTTTTAGATGCTTGATATTGTTTTCATAATTAATACTTTTAATCCAATCAAAATCAAAAGAAATAGAAAAGAAGTCACAAGTTTTAACTAATTGAAGAGCTTCTAATGAATTATTTATTATTGGTTGTTGTCCATACAAAGTGAGAATAGCAATTTTAGCTATTTCAATTGATTCTAAATTATCAAAAGTATAAGCATCTTTATTATTGAAATGAAAAGCGTGTCTAAAGAAAAAACATTGTAAACTAAGAATCATTTTGTGAAATTTCATTGTTAAAGATTTTTGATTAATATCAATAAATTCAATAGTAACATCAGTAAATTCATTCTTTGAAAGATCATTAAAAATATTCTTTAGTAAATCTTGATTCATTGTTTAATAAGTAAATATTCTAAATTTATTATTAAGAATATGTTGAAAAATCAATTTCTTTTCTAAATTTTCATTTGTTGTTTATTTAATTATTATTAATTAATAATAGTTAAATTTGATCTAATAATTAAATATTGATAATTATTTTCTTTGAAATTATAAATTATCAATAAACAAAATAGAAAATTTTCTATTAAAGAAATAATAATGAACAATAATTTCAATCAAGCATTTTCATTCAAGAAATTAGAAAAGAGAATTGGATTATTTATTAGAAAAATAGCAGTATATAAATATCCAATTCTTAATAATATTGAAACTTTTACTTCTGGATATGAAGGAAAATTATCATTAATAAAAGGGAAAATACAATCTACTTACATTACTAATGAAGAGAAATGGTTTGATGATCAATCTGATTTCAAACAATTATACAAATATATTCCATTATCATCAAAGATAAATGCTATTAAATATGCTTGTGTTGAGAATATTTCGTCATGTTCTTTTGTTGATAACGATAATTCATTTTGGTTTAGCGAATTAATTCCTCTGATTATGACCGTTAATAATATTGCTAATTGGTGCAATAATATTTATTTTGTTCTTGAAAAGATTATGATTAAAAACAAAAGAAAACAATTCGATAATGAAAATTTTCTCAATAAAATTAAAATAATTCATGAATTGAAGAAAATTATCTATTTAGAATTATGTTTAGGTAGTTTCGATAATAAAGTAAATAATTCATTTACAAATTTAGTTCATTATGAACATTTAATAGAATCTTCTGTCAAAATAGTTATTAATTTAATACTTCCTATGAATTTTAAATACTCTATTGAATCATGGAAATATGGATCACCAACAATAGTCCAATTATGGAAATCAATGATATTAAATATTGGAAAAATTCATTATGCTAATATTTTAAGATTTTTATTTTCTGAATGTGAAACAACCAAGAATTATATCAAATTTATAAATTATTGGAAGAATGAATATTATAAGTATGACTATTATGAAATTGATGATCATTTTGTTGAAAAAGAAATTATTGTAATGAAGCGAAATGATCAGATGTTTGATGATTTAATCAATAATTATTTGACTAATACAGAAAATGATGCTATTGAAATAGATATTAATGCACATTGGCAATGTCAACATTGTTGGAATCTTATCGATAGTAATAAAGATCTTAGAAATAATTATAGAAATAATCCTGAATACAAAAATTCTCATAAATTTATTCCTGAATTCTTGAAACTTTGTTATGAATATTTTCTCTCTAATAAATTATAATGTTAATCAATAAACAAGAAACCGATTCAATAATTATAATGACAAAAACTCTTTATAATTTTCTATTGCCAAGAAATGATATGAAATTCTATTCATATAGTCTTAAACATGTTTCATCAAAAACAAGAATACCAATTGAAAATATATTAAAATTTGATAATAAAAAAGATACAAATGAATCAAAAATCTTTAGATTAATAACAAATGATCATATCAATATTTTTAATTACAATGGAATTGTCTATGTTGGTTTAGAAACAGAAAGATTAAGATATGAGAGAGATGCTAAATCAGGAAATAATTATGTTGAACGTTTAATAGCAAATGGAGTCTATAAATAAATTTGAAATATTAAAATTCTACTCTTTGATCAAAGAATAGAATTTATTACTTCATTACAACATAATGAATATATTTCTATACAAAGAATGTGAAATAGAATTTAATTCTTGTTGTTTAGTTTAATATATTTAATTCTTTCTGATTCTAAACCAATATATGTAATTCCATTTCCAATGTAAAAATTAATTCTATCACCTGTTAATATATTAAATATTCTAGATTCTTTACTAAAATTTTGATTATTATATTTGAATATTACATTAACAGGTATTCCTGTTTTTAATGAAACAAAATTTATTCCATAACAATTAAATATTTTATTATTGTTAATTTCTAACAAAGTATATAATATTTTAACAATAATAACAATTTCATCTTGATGATTGATAACAGAACTATCAATCAATCTTTTCATTGTTATTATTATTGAATTCAGAATATATTTTCATGAAATTATTGTGTCAATTTTAGATTTGGATTAACAATAACTTTAATAATTTTCACAATTACTATATTCTTTATGTGGATACAAATATTCTAATTGTTTTTGTTTTTCATAGTGTTCAGTAAGATTTTTTGTATTTTATTATATTTATCAATAATTATCATAAGATCTTGATTTTTATACAAATAAGAAAAAATTTGCTCCATTTAATAATTAGAAATATAATATTTTTCCAATTCTTTTCTCCTTCCTACCCGGGCATACTATTCCCGGGGGTATACAAAAATAACAAAATTTCTATGAAAAACATTGATTTTTGAAAGAATTTCAACAAAAATCTTCTATTTTTATTCTATATATTCGTTAGATCAATAAATTTACTAATTTCTTAATCAAAAAATTAGTAAATAGAATTGTTAATTACTAATTTCAATTTCAGATATTTGAATTTTAAGATTATTGTAATCAGAATATGTTTCTTTGATTAATCCAAGTAACCTTATTGGAGTTAATGAAGGAAGAATAACGAATAAGTTATTAGAAAGAATATTTTTCGTTGATTCATAAAAACATTTGATTCCTGAATCTGATCTTGAACACAATAAAAAATCTTGATCTTTAGTGTTTGTTTCGTAATGAATATCTCCTACAACCATATCAATTGGTTTGATTTTTGATTTTGGATAAGTAAAAACTTTGTAATTAATTTCTTTATTTTCTTTATCAAAACTCCAAAGAACGGATGCATTAGTCATTGGATTAACAAAAACAGTTTTGATAATGTAACCGTATTTAGGTATATTCATTTCTGATTCTCTATCTTTTAATTTTCTTTTCTCCAATTCTTTTTCTGTTTCGAGCTCAAGTTTATCAATAATTAAATCAGCATATCCAATACATTCAAGTTGATTATTAGTTTTAACAGTAATTATTTCAAATGGTTCATCATCTTTCAAAATGAAAATAATAAACAAAGATTTGATTGAATTAACATCATGTGCAATATTGAATATTTCCATACTTGTGAAATTAATCTTAGGAAAAGGAATATAATATTTATGAATAAGTGCTAATCCATTAAGTAAACATTTAGAATCAATTATTAATTTCAAATGCTCTTCTTTCAAAATAGATTCATAATTATCATTAACTAAGAATTCTTTGTATTTCATTGGATTACGTATCATTTCTTTAACAATAGATAATTCATCTGTTGATTTAACGACTTTCTTAATAACTAAACCATTATCATCACAACCAGATAATAGAAAATATTTATTCAAACTTATATATTTCTTTCGTCGATAACTATTAGAATTAATACTCAATGGCATAGTTTCAAAAAACTATTATTTATTCTATAAACAATTAATAGAATATTCATTTTTTTGAATCCAAAAGAAAAATTAAGAAATTGATGAATTTCTTAATTTTCTATCTTATCTACATTTCTAATTCTGTTATTAATTAAGTAATTATTGTTAATTATATATAATCAGGAATTTAATAAATTTGAAAATTAATTATTTTGATCTTCCAATTAATTATTCAAAAATAAGAAAAATGCCATTGAAAAATATTCTAATTGGAAGATTTAAGTGTACTAATCTTAGAACATTGAATCTTAATGAAATAGAAATTATTAATGGACGACAAATTGTTTCGACATATGATTTATTTAGTGATACACAAGATATTAAAATTATAAACTTCAATTATTTGAGTATTGTTATGGCACAAAATTATAATAATACTTCGGGTTTCGAATCAATGATGAGATTTGCTTTTTCTTCATTGAGAGTATTGTTGTTAGGCGATATTGAACAATTCGACTTTTCAATAGAATTTATCAAATTATTAATGCAAGATAATGAATTAACAATAACAACAATTAACAATTTTAAAGAACGTTTTAATAATGCAATATATTTCATTAACAAAGATTTGATAAAATATTTAACAGGATTTTTTAATTTGATGTTTTCTAATAGTTTGAATACAGTTAACAATTATGGTTTGGTTATTGAAACTACGAATAATGAAATTAAACCTTATGATTTAGGAAAAATGACTTATTATATTAATGAAAATACTGGATTTGCCAAATCATTTATTGAAAAGTTTTATTATTGCAAAACAGCATCTATTGCTACTCAATTATTGAAAATGAAAAATTTCTTCCCGAATTTTAGTTTTTATGATATTGATAATGATGTAATAATCATTGATTACAAAATATTTCTTGAAAGCAGAAAATTATTAATTATTGAATTCTTTAATAACTACGAAGATGATCAGAAAATGAGAAATTTTATTAATGTTTGTTTTAGTAATCATTATTATGATGTTAATGAAAAAGAATTTTTGAAAAATAATAATATAATCAATAAATCTTTAGTTCCATTGAAATTCAAAGAGTGTGTTGAATCTATTAAATGTTTCAGAAAATCAAATCATATTCCTATTTTGTCAGTGCTAATTATTCTTAATGAATTTAATATTAATAAAAATCTTTTTGAATTAATGAAACAATTTGATAAGAGAAAAACAATAGAAACATTAAATGAATTAGAAAAGAAAATTCATAAACACATTAAAAAGACTTGTATTAATAATGATTTCTATTGTCAAACTGCATTTGAAACAATTAATAGAATTTGGATTGAAGATTTCAATTGTTATGATTCAAGAAATATATTAATAGAAAATTTAGAAATGTTATAATGAAATAAGGAATTAATAAATTCTTCATTTCATTTATTATTCTATTAATTTTTTGATATTGTATTTGTATCTACAAATAATCTTTGTTGTTAATATTGAAATAATTTCACTAACAGTCAAAGCTTTCTTATCATCAAATAATATACTGTATTTATTATCAATATTTTCTATTCTATCAGGTTGTTGTTCATTATTATAACTAACTTTAAAAGAATGATTGAAATAATTGGTTTCAGATATTTCATTATCATAAATTTTAAAAGAAATAGCAACTTTATTAATTTCTTCAAATACTTTATCAATCATTTGAATAATTTTCTTAAATCTTTTAACAATTTCACAGACATCATCATTATGTAACTCAATGTCAAATCTGATATCTGTTAAATTATATTCATGATTTGTTATTTTGAAATTTGGACCCAATACAAAATCTATTTGTCCTTCTTTTGTATGAAGATTAATAGAAAGTAGATAACTGTATGGTAAATTATTACTATCATTGAAATCTAATTTAATATTTAATAATTGCAATTCTGATATTATTATCTTTTTGAAAAGTAATATTACTTTTTCAATAATATTTTTGTATAAAATTCTGGATAAAATATCAAGTATCGAAAATTTACAAATTAAATACTTCAACATTTTCATATTCATATTATTTTTAAAAGCTTTACTAATCAAGAGGAACAATGCATCTTCATTTAAATGTAAATATTTTAAAAGTTCAATCGATAATAATTGTTGGTTAAATAAATGCTCTTTAATTATTTCAAGTGAATTAATAAATTCATTCCCGAGATATATTTTGTTTCCAAGACTCAAACATTTGTGTCCGAATTCAGAACTAATAATTTGACTTTCAAATAATTCTTCTTTAGAAATGTAAAGATATGAAATTACATTTTTTTGAAATATATAATTATAATAACCAAAACAATAATCTAAAATTTCATTAGGCAAATAATAATTACCAATATTGCATTGATTATTTGCATGAGTATGTTTGAAATATTCTATTTGCAATCTCGGATTTTGATTTCCAAGTATAGTAGCATAGCTAATTATATTAGTGATTTTTTCACTTTCATAATATTTTTTACAACTACGAACTATTGAGAAATCAGTGAAATTATAGATTTTAAACTTCGTTTTCATATCAAATTCAGAAATATTTTGAGGTTTTGTTGCTGTGAATTTTCCATCCGACATGTAAACAGAAAATGTTGAAATGTAATAGCTTTTATGAAATATTTCAGGGAAGATTTTATAGATTTTAGTTTTCTTATCAATTTCATATAAAGAACAACATGAATTTTCATAAAAAAGATTGAGAAGTTTCATTTTCTTATTAAATTTTATTAATTAAATAATCAAATATATTAATTGTCAATTTTTAGATTTTAATTATTCTTTTGATCAAAAGAATAATTAAGCAAAACAAATGAAAATAATTAACAATGAAAAACAAAGAGAAGGAATGATTAAACTTTTATTGATAAGCCTTTAATAAGATTTGATGTATAATCATAAAGTTTAATAATCAATGATATCATTAATCCAACACTTTCCTCTTGTGAAAAATCTTTCATTAAATAAGTATAGTTAGGAATTATTGAATATTGTTTGCATGAGAATATATTATTAATACATTGAATATCATTAAAATAATCCTCAGTATGGAAATAATAATTTTCATTATTATTAATATAGTCATATCTTCTCAAATGATTAACAACATTTTTATCAATGAATAGAATATATTCAGCAATTGTTTTCTTTAATATTCTTTTGTAATGAATGAATGACATATAACTTTTTGGTATTTTCGTTAATTCTCTTAACATTAAATTCTTAATATTGAATTCTAATTTCCCCCCAATATTAACATTATTCAAACTAACTTTAAAATTGTAAGGTAAAAGAAATTTATTAATAAATTCATTGTTAGCAAGTAAATCTTTTGGAAGTTTATTATTCATTAATTTTTTTGATTTGAATTCAAAAATAATAAATTTTTTCAAAACCATTAAATTAGTAATATTTTGTAATTCATTTGAATTATATGATTTTATTAATGAACAAAGAAAATTAGAAATATTATTAAAATTAATTTTTAACAACAAAGAAATTATGAAATATATCAAATAATTATTTGAATCAAAACTTTCAATGATTTTCGAGAAAATAGCGCTTGGTGAAGAAAAATTAATAATTTTCAATTGTGAAATTTTTTGTTTGAAATTGAAATATTGATTATTAATATTTTTGATTCTATTATGATAATTAATATTATTAAAAATTCCATGGAACTCAATATTATTAATGAAAATATAATTAAGAAATCCAGTACAAAAATTTAATATATTAAATTTATTAATATATTCTAAATTATCATCGGTTAATGAAATTGATCTGAAACATGATTTGAAATATTTGAATTTGTTTCTTTGTGTTTGATCACCAAAAACGAAAATGTATTCTAAGAAAGAATTAGAACTTTTATTAATAACTTTACTGTATATAATTGAAAAATTCTCAAAATTATAAATAATAAAATTATAGTTAATAAAACTTTTGATATCAACAATACCAAAATGATTGGAATATTGAAGTTTTGTATTATCTGATTCAGAAATATTAATTTCTTTTTTCGAAGAAAATCCATTGAAAGATTTAGGAATCTTTTTTAAGAAAGAAATCCTCTTGTAAAATTTAAAATATGAACTAAATTCATTTTGATAAAATAGAACAGATTTATAATCCATTTCAAGAATTTTATTATTAATCAACTTCTGATATATTTCAAAATGTCATTTTTCTTTTACTTTTAAAATTGAAAATTCGAGTTTTTGCAAAACTAAAAATTATTGTTAAACCATTAAAGTGAAAATGTCGGCAATTAGATCGGAAGGTTCTGCTAATCAATATTACCGTATTCTAACTTCTATTTTTGAAGATGAAAGAAAAGAAATTGAAGAACAAAAGAAACAAATTGAAGAACAAAAGAAACAAATTGAAGAACAAAAGAAACAAATTGAAGAACAAAAGAAACAAATTGAAGAACTTAAAGAACTTTTCAAAGAAATTTCTTCAAACAATAATTATGAAGAAGAAATTAATCATTACAAATGCAAATACAGCAGTGCTCAAATTGAAATTAATTTCAAGAATAAAGAACTTAATGAACTCAAAAAGAAATACAATGAACTTGAAGAAAAATCAAAAGATAGAAAAGAAGAATTGAGAATTCATAGAGAACTCAATCCTCGTTTAATGTTCAAAATCAATTCATTGAAAAAGAAAATAGCTGGAATGAAAGAAGAAATTGAAAAGAAATCAAATGAAAAAATCAAAGTTGATGAATCATTTATCAGTGTTAGACCAGTTGCTTTTTATCGTCCAAACAATAATAATCAATAATTATCTATCATTAACTTTGAAGTTTAAATAATATTTTTGATCAAAAGTATTATTTAAAACATAATATTTTCACGGAAAATTTGATTAACAAATAGATTAAACAAGATAATAACATATACAAACAAACTATTAAAATAGAGTAATGGACAAAAGGATCACTAAACTCTTCGATACTTTCCATGATAGTGTTCTTAATATTTTTGATTGTTTAAAAGAAAATAATTTTATTAATTTCAAAATCAAAGATGTTGACAATATTTATAATTTTATTGATGATGTTTGCAAGTTTTATTTAAATTCCAAGGAAATGTTTATTAAACTTCTTATTAATATGGAAGAGATTATTGAACTTCATGTTGTTAATAAAGTAAATATTGTTAAAGATATTATCGATGATGTTAATAGTTCATTCTTACAAACTAATTATTTACAAAGTATTTATGATCTTAATGTCAAAACACTTGAATTAAGAGATACTAAATTTATAGATGAAGATGCAAATGATTCTGAAATTAAGAACAAAACAATAAGAGAATTCTTTGATTATATACATACTACATTATGCAAGATAATTGATTTAACAAAAGAAACTATTCTATTTTACAACAAAATTAAATCATTAGTTGAACAAAAATATGCTAATAAAAAAGAGAAAAGTAAAGAAGGTATTAGAATAGAAAATCAGAGAATTGATACAATAGATAATGAATATAATAGATTTATTGATTTTCTTAATGATTTTTTTGTTTGTTGATTTTCTTCTAATTTATTCAATATTGATTTAACAAACTATTTGATCAAATAGTTTGTTAAATGTTTTATTCATTGAAATTATCCAGTGAAGAAAAAATAGATAATGCAAGAATTTTTATAATTTCAAAATCTGATTTACATTCTGAAAATTTATCAAATGAAATATTGAATGATTTGAATAGATTAGAATTTCTATTATAAATTTTTAATAATTTTTCATCTGAATATTCGTTTGAATGTATATTTGTTTGTTGTATTTCTTTTAAAATTGCAAACAAATTATTGATGTCAATGGTTTCACGTAAATCATTTGTCCAACCAATGATATCAAATATATGATCATCTTCACAAGAAATCAAAACTGAATCTATTAAGTTAGTGTCTGTTGCACTAGTTATTGAAACTTGGAATATTTTTCTGATGAAAGATTTATTAAAAACTTTTGTTGGTTTTGTTATTCCTTTTCTTTTTAATATTTCTAATTTATTACTGCAATCATAATCATAAAAATCTTTTGTTATTTCATTAAAAGTTTTATAATAATAATATATTTTTGTATATTCAATAAAATCATTTATCCATACTTTTTTTGATTGTAATTCATTCAAATAATTAAATAATAAAGTTGTAAAGTAAGATAATCCTATTCTAATTGATTTATTGATTTCATAATTATTACGAAATTTTAAATAATAAATATTTGGAAAATTATGTTCATTAATATTCTTAATAAAGCAAACTTCATGAAAACTTATTATTTGTTTTAATAATGATTTCAAATTTAATTCACTTTTATATTTTTCCATATTTTTAATCTTGTATTTTAAATATTTGTCATTAAATATAAAACCAAAAGAATTTTGAATGTCTTTGTAAAGCAAAATGATATTTATTAATTTCTTTAGTTCTTTTGAACATGTTTCATTTGTATAATTAAATTTACTAAAATTAATAAATGATCCAACGATTTTAGTTTTATCTTTTTGTAATCTTGTTGTTGAAAAAGATTTAATTAATTCATAAATCATTACATAAGGAAATTCTTTGTATGATATTAGAGGTTCTTGTATTTGATCGGATTTACTACAAAGTTTAAAGAAGTTAACTTTTGCTTTTAATGTGGTAGAATTAAAGATTGAAATGAACTTAAATTTTTCTTTAATCTCACAATTTCCCATTAATTTATTATTGTCATTTATCGATGTTTTAATCGAATAAAATTTGAATGATTTATTAAGTGTATTCATATATTTACTAATTGATTGAATACAAGTCCTATTATCAAAATTATCAATGAGAACATTAGTAACATTTTTATTTTCAGAAATAAACCAAGTAATATATCCAGTACAATGAATAAGTATTTTTGATTTCATAACATCATGAATATGTTTATCATTTTCGAAAATATCCTTGAATAATATAGAATTACCAAGACAATACATTTTGATTATAATATAATTTTCATTTTCTTGATCATTGAGTAAAACTTTAGTATTATTAGATACTGAAAAAATAATAGATAAATAATAATAATTATAGATTTTGTAAACAATGTCATCAAGTTTAAAAGCCATAGAGGAATATGGAATTTCATTACAAATTTTCTTAAGATTATTATTAATAATTGACGGCAATTCTTTTGATTTTGATTTTGGAATAATTACTGGACTAATATCATATTTTCTGTTTTCTTTCTTATTCTTAATTCCTTTCAAAAAATTAGATGTATTATTGTTCATTGATTTTTAAAGGATATTTATTCAAAAGAAATTGTAAATAAAAAAATAATTAATTATTAGGAAATAACAATTTATGGTTCATTATACATATTCCTCTGAATTCATAAGGGATTCTCCTATGACATTAGAAATCCAAATATTGAAAGATGGTGTCAAATTGAAATGGAAAGAAGTTCTTACTCTTTTGAGAGATGATGATGAATTTAGAAATCTTTTCAGACGATTAATGATTAATGTTCCAATGGAAAGTTATTTTTTCGAATCATCGAAAATAACGAAGAATATATTATGTAAATTTGTTTTCATAGATTCACAAGAATTATTTCAATTGAAACCAAATTATGAACCATTTAAAGAATATTTTGTCAATAATACTAATGCAATTGTGAATTTTTTTAATCTAAACAAAGATGCTATGTTAATTGTTCCTAATCCTAATTTCGTTTCTGATACAAACAATAATAAACAAATAGATTTAGGAACATTTACACATATAGCTAATTTTGTTAGGAATGCTCCTGCTCAACAAGTGAATGCTTTGTTACAAAGTATTGGATCTCATGGTTTGAGCGAATTAAAAAAGTATGATAAAATATGGATATCAACATCAGGACTAGGTGTTCATTGGTTGCATGTTAGAATAAGTGCTTTACCTAAATATTATAATTACATTGCTTACAAATAGTTTTTCAATTACTTTGATCAAAGTAATTGAAAAATATTAATTGGGATTATTGAATTCTGCATAATAATTATTCGTCTCATAAGATTTTCCAACAATAAATTCTGAAAGAGAACTAATAATTTTTGAACTGATTTCATTATCAAGTTTAAGATTTGATTTCTTAGATTCAGAAATGAAATCAATAAGTAAATGAGCCATATCAGTTTCAGTAAATTGACCATCAAAAGTTTTCTCAATTCCATTAATTGTTATTTTCATTTTTGGAATTTCCATTTCATTTATTAATTCAGTAACATTTTCTTCTTTTTGAATTTGAATAGTTTCTTGTTTATTATTTTCTTTGTATGTTTGACTTAATGAATTGATATGTTCTTCAAGAAATAATTCATGATTTCCATCGTTATTTTTCTTAACAATCCAATTATAAATTTTACCATCAATTTCTTTATTGTAACCATGAATATAATCATCATTGTTTTTGAAGTTATTAAATATTGTAGAAACATTACTAAACCACTTTTCATATTCAAAATCAGAGACATGTTCTAATTTGAATCCAGTTTTCTTAGCATAATCTTCAAATATTTTCAATTTAGTAATGTCAATTTCTTTGCTGAGTAAATAATGTCCATACGAAATATTTCTTTTGAGATATTTTTTAAACATTGGTGATGTTTGAAATTTAATATTATTTACCATTTTGAATAGTTTATTAATATCGTATTTGAAAGATAGATTATGATTATATTTTGATTCATTATTGCAAACTATTAAATTCTTAAAATAATCAGGAATGAAAGTATAATTAAGTAATTCAACCGAATTATCACATTCATAATATAATGAATAGTTTCTCAAAATGATTTTCAAATATTGTCTCATTGCTTTTGGATTATTGTTATTGTTTTTCAAGAAAGTTGAAGCATTAAATTTAGTTTTGTTTGCCAATTGAAAAATAGCGATTATTGAATCATTTTTGAGAACATCAAATATAGTTGGTAATATATCAGTCATCTTAGTTTCAGAGAAAATTCTACTAAGAAAATTAATAATATTATGTATGTAATTATGTTTCTTAACAGAAATAATGGTTGCGATATTTCCACTATTAAATTTCTTAATTATTACTTTTTTGATATCAATTGAATAAGATATAATGGATGCAAATGTTTGAAATGAACTCATTACATTTTGATAAAAGCAAAAGTTATTTGCTTTTTCCATACAATTATTTTCATTCAAAGATAATAAAGTTTTAAGTAATGAATAACAATATTCACTGTTATCTTCATAATGACCTGGTCTAGTATCTCTAATATCAATTTCTTGTTCAACTGATTTTAGTCCAGATATTTGAAAATCAAGAGTTGAAATATCAGGTAACATATCTTTAGTAAGAAAAACAGGATCAGATTTAAAAGCATTAATCATTTTCTCAGTTGGAGTTATGAAAATAGTAATTTTTGACATTTTGATTCCACTTTAATGAAAATATACAGTAGAAAGAGAATATAATTTTCTGATTATTAATAATCAATTTTTAATTGTTAAAAATAATTGAAAAATAAAAAAGCTGCAATCTTTAAAACAAAGCAATTATTAAATTATTATGGATTTTGTTCCTTATAACCCTGAAATTTATAACTATAATTATAATTTCAACACTAACATTAATATTGAAATTGATGATAATCAAAAACAAAAATCAAATGAAAAACAAGAAACTAATAAAGAACAAAAATCAAATGAAAAAATAACTCCTAATCAAGGAATCAAACAAGAGAAACAAAAAAGAAAATACATGAAAAGGAAACAATCTGTGGATATGAATTTTTATAATGAATCAGAAAAGCTTGATTTTCTTATGAATATTAAAATTCATAAAGTTATTGATGATGATGTTAATGAAAATAATAAACGGAGATGCTATGAAAATCTTCATTTGAAAAGAATAATAATTATTGAAAATCTTCCATTAGTGATAGACATGAGATTAACAAGTGAACAAATACATAACATATTTTCTTTGTATACAAATTACAATGTGAATATATTCAAAAAAGATATTAGAATTTCTGAAGAAAGTTTCCATGATTATTTATTATATTTACAATCAATAATTGAAAGCAATGATAATATTTGTAACAAAATAACTTACATAAGACTTATTATACTTCGAATCATTGAAATAATTCTTCATGAAAATTATTGGAGTGTATTTGAGAGATTAATTACAATGAAGATTATCAACTTCCATAATTCAATCTTTGATGATGTCGAATTATTAAATCTTCCCTTTTTCCAATTGAATGAATATGATTCAGAAATAGTTCATTATGAACCTGTTATTAAAAAGTATTATGTATACGATAAAATAGAACCAAAAACTAAACTAGAACTTATTGATGGATTGTTTCTATTGAAACATTCAATTCAAATTTGTTGTCGAAGTAAAGATATGATGGAAAGATTGAAAGATATATTATGTAAATATTACGGAAATAATATTCTTGGATATTTAAAAGAAACAATAAAATCTAATTTTTTCATTCATTTATGATTATAGATGAATGAATATATTCTTTATGATTAATAAGATTAAAAAAATGAAATTAGATTTCTTAATTTGGAGTAATCAACATAATCAAATACAACCTCGAAATCTGAGAATGTTTCAACAACAAACAATTCCTCAGCAAATGGTTAATCAACAACAATCAATTCCTCAGCAATTAATGCAACAAAATAATCAAATGCAAGGAAATAATCAAATTGATAATCAACAATGCTTTGACTATCATTATCAAATACAAATGAATAATCAAATTCCTATTGATCAACAGATTTACCAAAATCAAATGACTTATTCAACTTTGTCCAATTATCCTAAACAAACTTTACCTGTTAAACAACAATGCAATCAACAACAAATAAAACAACAATTAGGAAATCAACAACAAATGAAACAACAGCAAACAAATCCCAATTTTATTATTCATAAAGTTAAAAATCAAAATAATAAACAATGGAAACAAAACAAAAAGAAAGTTCTTACGCCTGATACAACAAATGATAATCTTAAAATCTTTGCAAAGAATCTAGAAAATTATTTTTCGATGATAACTTCAAAATCAGGATTAGTAATTTCAACAGTTGGATTTATTGGAATTCTTACTGTTATTATAACTCTTTTCAATAAAGGATTTAATCAAGAAATGTTAATTGCTAATTGTGTCAATATAATTTTGATTTCAGTTACTATTTTCATTGTAGCTTTTGTTATTAAAACAACTAAGAAAATTTTGAAAGATTGTCAATAAGTTTTAATAATTATTTTTGATCAAAAGTAATTATTAATTCCAAATATTTTCTTTGATAACAATTTTGTCTTTGTATCTAACAATTATTATTTTTTCATTCCAACAATTAAGAAATTTATCGATTGACGGTTTGAAAAGTTCAATGAATTGTCTAATTATTTCTTTGATTAATTCCTTTGTATTTGAATATTTAATAACTTCTAAATTTTTAACAAATGGAAATAACATTAGAAATTTTTCATTATTAAGTTTATTAATGTTTATTCTCCTTCTAACGAGTTCAGTAAAAAATCCAAGAAGTAATTTGTATGTTTTCTTACCATTAATAATACATTCTCTTTTGATACAAAACTTTAAAATTTCATTATAATCATAAATTCCATAGCCATTAATCCATTTGAAAGAACATGCTAAATGTTTCATCAATGATGAAATCAATTCATTAACATTTGTTTTATCATAATAATTGCGATTTACTATTTCTTTAAACAATCGAATTACCAATGGAATATTTTTCTGTAATGATGTATATGATTCATGACAAATGTTAAATTTCAATGGAAAATTAATAGTTGATGATGAAAATGAATAAGTATCTCGAGAATATGAAAATGAATTATATGAATCAATTCTCTCCAACAGAATTTTATGATTAATTTTATTGGAATAATATTCAATTGAAATTAGTTTTTTAATAATCAATATTGAAATAATATTACTAAATAATTGATTTTGAGTTTGATGTAAATAATTTATTCTAAGTAATTCATATGGGAAATTTTTTGTTTTGATTTCTTTTACAATTAAACAAATACACATTTGCATTTGAATTATTCCATTGAAATCAGACATCAAATGTTTAGAAACATCACCAACTTTATTACGTAAAGATACATTCATAATTGATTTAATTTTCTCTTTCATTGGTAATAATAAAGAAGTTGTATTATCAATTCTCATAATTTTATTAAAAGTAATAATGTCATTATTTTCAATAAGCCAAGCAATAAATCCAGTACAATATTGTAAATATGGTTTAATTATTTTGGAATTATCTAAGAACTTATTTAAATCTTTAATTTCATTTGGATTATTATTCATAAAATCACCAATTATATACATCACTGATTCATTACATTCAGAAAATACAACAAGATCAACAATTGAAAACTTTTCATAATTCCTGATAATGCAATAATATTTTTCATCAATAACAAATTCATTAACTTGTTTATGTTTACCAACAAAATTATTAATTAAACATTTTGATTGTTCTATTCTTAATTGAAGATCAATAATATCATCTATTGTTTCATTAATCGTTACATAATTTCCTTCATAATTATGTTTTTTCATGTAATATCTATAGTTATAATACCAAGCATTTTTTGATTTTTCAAAATCTGTATACTTGACAATCAAAGAAATATTATTTGAATAAACAGTTTCATATTTAATAAAATTCATTGTTATATTCTTAGTTTTCTATTACTATAATTATAATAATAGAAAAATCAATATTTAATAACTTATATTCTAATATTGTAATCAAATTGTTGACATAATAATGAATATTTAGATTTCAATGATTCTGAGAATTTAATTATCGATGATTTATCAATTAATATTTCTTTTTTCCCTAAACCTAAATTCCCTCTGTAGCTAGCATAGAAATCTTCCAAATCCCAAGGATATTCTTCAATTGTTTCATCATTATAATATTCAATAGTTAATTGTTCTTGATAATATTTGTCAAAGAATTTACTATTATTTTCATTAAGTTCAATGTCAAGTTCAATAATAATATTAGTATTAATATCACAATAATTAAATAAATATTTTTGAATAATTAACAAATTGTTCCAATCATTAATGAAATCCAATAATTTAGAATCCATTATTGTTAATAATTTAATTGTTCCTTCGAAATCATGAAAAGCAGATTTAATAAATGAGAATAAATATTCCTTCGGGAATTTATAATCAAAATTATTAATTAGTATTAAAGGAAAAAGAATAGAACCATAGCATTTAGATCTTTCAATAGAGAAATTATACGCATTTATTTTTTCATAAAGAGGTAAATACGAAACTATGTAATTTAATTGGACATCAGAATAATCATAAAATAATTCTCCATGATATAGTTTCATTTTGTTAGTTGTGAATATCCAATTAAAGAAACCAATACAATGAGAAAATAACTCTTGTGAAGGAAACTTTTCTGTTGAAATATTAATTCCTTGATGCTTTTCAAAAACAGGATTATCATATCTTAATTCAAAGTTACCCAAGATATAAATTCTGAAGAAACTCTTCTTTAAAATATTACTGTGTATTTTAGTACAAATAATAGTTAAATCATCAAAGTTTCTTATTCTGAATTTCTGCTTATTTAGAACAACACAATGATCAACATAAATTCCTCTGTCATCAGAAAGATAATTGAAATCAAATTCTTCATTTGGTGAACAATTGATTTCAAAAATAGCCATGAAATTAAAATTGTGAATTATAGATATTTTTCTTGCTGATAATGGCAATACATCTTGTTTCGTTTTGGAATTCATTTTGTTCATTTCCATACTTTATAATAATAAAATATGGAATTACATGTATTTTGTTTTTCTTCTATTCTTCTGATTTCCTTCATGTAAATGTTATTCAAGTTTCATTGATGCGTAAAATTCTTTTATGTCTTCAATAAAATTTCCATTAATCATCCATTTAAAAAAATAAGTTAATTGGAAACATGTATGATTATCATCATCTTCATAATAGTCATCAAAAAAGCTATCTGAATAAAAATTATCTGTTTCAGTTATTTGATTTATTTCATTTTGAAGAAGATTTGATTCAATATCACTTTCATTTTCATTTTCAATTACTTCATTAATTTCATCAATAATAATTCTATTTACTGATTCATTAATTGTTTTACTTGTTATTTCTATAGTTTTGACTTCAATAATATCAGTCATTTTCTAATATATTAAAGTATTTTATTATATGAATAATAAATAACTGATTGTTAAAAAATTATTTAGAGAAGATAGTTATTTTTTAAATTCTCATTCTTCCTTGATTTTTATTTTCTTTTGAGTCTTAAATAGAAAAGTATGGATCCATTACTAAAACTATTTTTGATTTTCATTATTATTTGTCTTGTTGTTGGATCTTTATTCCTGTTACTCTATTTGATACAAGAATCAAATAGAGTAAATACTCCAAACAATAACAACAACAATAACAACAATAACAATGGATCACCAAAATATATTCCTTTTGCATCAAATTCTTCAACACAATTTGGTTTGCAAAATTATGCAACGACGACTGCTTACAATAAGAATAATCCATTATCTCCTTTGTGTGCTAATGCTTACGATCAAGGGGAAGATGTTGCTACGTGGTCTTGTTTGTCTCCTTTGGGTGCTGGAAATATATGGACATTTGTTGCATCATCATCCAATTCAAATCAAGGAACTCTTGTTAATAATCAAACAAATAAATGTGCTGCTATTGTTAATGGTGCTATTATATTAGTTGAATGTAATCCAAAATCTCCTTCACAACAATGGTCCTATAATAAAACAACATCACAAATAGAAAATGTTACTAACAATGTTTGCTGGTCAGTAGATAATATTGATATCAATCAATTTGTTCAAGCATCTAGTTGTTCCCCTGTCGAAGTTATTAATCAATGGGTAATAATTCCAGGACCAACAACAAGTAGTTAATTCCCATTTTTCAATGATATTTAATCAAATATTATTGAAAAATTAATTATCAAAAGTAAGAAATTCTTCTTTGTAATCATTATTAAATTTAGACAATTTGTTTTTGAATGTATCATATAGTTTATCACATTCATGATTGTTATTGATATCTGAATTATTGGATATTTTGTATAATTCATAAGGAAGAATAAGAGCTGATACAAACAAACTATTAATTCTTTCAATATATTCTTCATAAGAATTTGAATATTGTTCAATCCTTGTTAATAATATTTGATTAGAACAATCTCTTTTAAAATTATTTAGATCATTAATTATTTTGTTCATTTTGGTTTGATAATCAGGTTTAACAATCTTTTCTTCAAAACAAGAAAGTAAATTATTAATGATTGATTTTGTATCATTAGAATGATTATTATTTTTAATGATATATATTTCATCACCTATGTAAACTATTATTGATTTTAAAACATTCTTAATCTCAGAATTCAAAATGGATGCATCATTACGTATTTCATCAAAGATTTCATAATCAATTATGTTATTAATTTTCTTTTTAGAAATGGACATTGTAATTGTAATTATTAATTCTAATCAATAATACTTTCTTATTGATTAGAAATCATTTTTGTTAATTATAACATATTAGAAAATTAAAAAATGAAAAATGTAATTATTGGAAACATCATTATTTTAAAAGAATTATAATTTTCATTTAAAGAATGGATTTGATCTCATATTCGAATAACATTAATAATGACTTTAAAATAATTGATGATAGTAAATTTGACGAATTGAATAATGCAATCAGAAAAAGAGATTTGAAAAAAGTAATTAGCATTCTTTCTAATGATTATGAAACAGTAAAATATTATAAATATCATGTTGTTTATGTTGCATTGAACAAATCAATTGATAATTTCTCTTTGAAAAAAGGAGAACCTGAATACATTGAAAATTATGATAAACAAATAGAAATTCTTGGTTACATACTTGTATGTGTTGATACAGAAAAATTAGAATTTTTTTTGAAATTTTGCAAAGATGAAAATAATCAAATGGCAATTGCATTGATTGAAGGAATTTTATTTTTCAGGAATAGAAAAATCAATAAAACAATTCAAGAAGTTCCTAAATTATTGAATCTAAAAGAAAATATTTTCACATACAATAGAGTCATTAGAATAATAGAAGATATTGTTGAGAATTTCCCATTTTGATTTTCAATTCTATTGATTAATAGAATTGAAAAAATAATATTACAATGATTTTTATAATTTCATTCCATAATATATAAGATCTTCATGAAATTATTATTTGCTGTTTTATTAATTTTTCATCTTTGTTTTTCAACATCATTAACAACACAATCTTCATTAATTCAAATATTTGAATCAGAAGGATATTTGAACATCGATAATAGTTTCAATTATGGAATAACTATAATCCAACAAGGATTTCAAATAACTAATCATCCAAGTGAAACTTTTATTCTTTTTGAAACAAATAATATAGAAAATATAAGTGAAGTTTTATTATGTATTAATTCATTCTCTGCTATTGCTTATGATTTAGGAAATAATTGTATTAAAGATCTTTTGATTGTGTCAAACAATAATGAAAATAATGAAAATATTAAGAAACAAACAATTAATACTTCATTGTTTCTAAAACAAAACATACAATATTTTCTTTCATTAAATTTTGTTCAAAAAGAAAATACATCTATTGATTCACTTCCCAATTATAATATTAAGATCAATAGCAATAATGTTACTTGTTTATCTAATCAAATACCAACCGCAATTGATTGCATTGATTTAGATTTTTCATTAACAACTAATAATTCTAATTTCACTCTTCAAAATATGAGTAATGGTCAATTGAGATATTTTTCCATTATCATTCCAGCTTTAGTTCCAAAAGCTACCTTGAAAGTTTCATTAATACCAATTACTAATATTACACAAATAGAAATAGAAAACAATAGTAATCTGAAAATTATTCTTTCATACAATGATTTTCCTAATAGTAATAATTATCAATACAAGTTTACAGGATCACTTGATGAAACTAAACCATCAAAACAATTTTCTATTGATACTCCTATTCAAGGAATTTATTATGGAAGAATACTTTCATATATTGATTATGATTTACAAATTTCTTATGAATATGAAGAATGTTTAATAACAGAAACAGAAAATAATACTTGTTCTATTAATTACAATATTCTAAATAATCTAACAATTAATGAAATTAATGAAGAAATGAAATATTTCTTAGTAACAAATATATCCAATTTGCAAATAGGAGCACAATTCACTGATAATCATTATGATGAAAATCATGTAATAGTAATGGCAATAGGTTATAATTACTTTCCTTCATTGTTAGTTGTTCCAATAAATGAAATTATAGGTGATTCTAGTTCAAGTCTTATTGGAGGAAATGAAATTATTAATATAATTGATAATGAAAATAGTGGTAGTTCTGTTTTCACTATTTTAAATAATCCATTGAATGAAACAACAAATTACATTATAGGAATCATAGTTCTTAATGTTGATAATTCTTCAATTGCTATTTGGAAAGATTCATTATGTCCTTTGAATTGTAATAATCATGGTTCATGTGAAGATTTTAGATGTTCGTGTTCCAAAGGAAAATCAGGAGATTATTGTAATGAAAATAGAATCGAAATATCTGATGTTTATGTTGTATTATTCGTTACTTGCAATATAGTAGTTCTAATTTGTTTAATCATGATACTTTATCGTTTCTTATGTTATAGAAGAAACAAAGAATATCAGAGACTTATTTAGTTATTATTTACATTTCCATTAATTAATGGAAATGTAAAGTAAACATTGATTAATTATTTTGGAATATAGTTCATATTGATAATGATGACTTCATAAGGAATTGGTATATGTTGTCTATCTGAAGTAATTAACGCAAGTTTTCCATTATTGTCAATAAGAATAACTTGCTCAATGTATTTATTAATACTTAATTCTTTAGTTATTTCATTGAAAATACTATTGAAAGGTTTTGATGTGATGCATAACTTTCCATTTCTTGTATATATTAATTCATCCTGATAAATTAATGGAAGAATATTAATGAACTTTGTAGTATCAATTTCTATCAATTCTTGTTTATTATCTTTTAGATTCATTTTTAGAATTCCTGTTTTAGTGAAAATACAAATATCTTCATTAGAAATGAATCTCAATCCTTTAAATTCACAAGGAAGATTATATGATCTTGATAATGTATCTTTCTGGTAAATATGTAATTTATTACCAACATTACAAATAACTATATTTCCATGATGACCAATAGTAATATTACTGTTTGTTTCAATGAGATGTTCAGTAATTAATTTCTCAGTAAACTCAGGTTTTCCTTCTTTTGAATAAGAAAGTGTAATTGTATAAACACACAAATTATCATATCCATTAATAGTGGATGCTGTAATTATTCCATAAACAATATGATTATTATAAAATCTTAAATCAACACGATTAACAGGTATAATGATCTGAAGATTAATGTAATGAAAATAAAGATCTTTAATCTTCTCTTCAATTGAATGAACAATTTCAGGGATTTTATTCGTTTCAATTATTTCTTTTGCTTTTGACATTTCACAATTATTTGTTTTAATTTCTAATTGTTTTCTGGAGTTTATTAATCATTTTTTAGATAATAGTATTAAAAAATTGAATAATTAAATCATTTGAAAGTTATTTAATAGTTATTTCTTTTGAATTCTCTTAGTGAATTTGTTTAATCATTAAAAATATCTAAAAATGAATGGAAACATGCCTAATGGTTCTATTGAACAAGAAATTGAAATATATTTCAATCCAATTGTTTTCTACAGAATGATTAAATCTTTGTATGAATCTAATTTCAAATATTCACTGTTCATAAGAACATTCATACAATCAAATAATTATATTTCATTGAAATCTTTTGTTGAAAGTGTTTATAAATTATGTCAATACTATGAAATCAATTATTTCATTAAATCAACAACTCAAATCATTAACTTTCTTATCAAAAGCGAATATCTCGAATCTGATGAATTGATTGAATTAATAACAGATTTAATAAATCATGTGATTTTCTCATTAGAAAGCCACATGTTAAGAAATACATATTTTCCAACAACCAAAGATATTGAATTAATTCATGAAAGTTTTGAATTATTACAAACAACAAGAACAATCAAAAAATATAATATTGATATCAAAAGATTGAGTAATATTACTTTACAAATATCAAAACATTTACCAGAAAAGAAAATAGTCCAAGGAGATTTATTATCATTAATTCCTCCTGAAAATTTAGCTTTGATAGAAGCAATTAAATCAATTGATTCTAATTATGGTTATGGAGCAACACCAATTATCAATAAAGATGCTTATATTCACAATAATAAAATATTCATATCAAGAATGATTGATTCTGTTAATTATATTCATGCTGATTCTCAAGAATCGGGAATACTTATACATCCGAAAATCAAAAATATAATTAATACATTTGTTGCAGCTTTAATTCAACTCGGGGAAACTAATTTTTCAAGTTAATTAATTCTATAATGATTATTGTAGAATTAATTAATCTCTTGAATATCTAAAGGAATATATTGTTTACTAATTTCTTCCAATAAAATTCTAAAGAATCTTTGATCATTTTCATACATTTCTCTAATTTCTACTTTCCAACATTTCTTATTAATGAAAACATAATAATCATTCTTATACAAATCACAATGCAATTTAATCCTATATTTTCTGAGTTTTTCTTTGAACAAATCAAATACGCATTTCTCACAACAATTAGAAATAGTTCTCAATAGTAGATTAACATCAGCAGAAGGAAATAAGAAATTATCAAGCTTTTCAATCCAATCCATTAATAATACAAAATACATTTTCAATTACTATGAACATAGTAATTGAAAAATAGATTAAACAAAATTCAGAACTTTGACTTCTTCTTTCTTCAATAAATCCATAACATCAACAAGAGAATCATAATTCTTTTCAGGAAAATAATAAACTTTAAACGTTTTGTTATTAGCTCCTATTCTATTAAATTTATTAATAAGTTTTTTAATTTTTTCAATATTATTTTCCCATAGAAATATCAAATCAACAAATGAAAGATCAATATCAGGAATTACAGAATTAACAATGAAAACATTAGTATTTCCATATTTGAAATCAATAATTCTTTGTTCTATATCTTCAATAATATTATTATCTTTTCTTTTAGAATTTTTTGGAATATCATCAGAATCCATAATGAATGAATCACAATTATATTTGTTTTCAAATATCTTTTCAATGATTGTTAAGAATGTTAATGAAGATGTGTAAATAAATATTTTGAGATTAGGATTCAATTCAAATTCTTCATTAGTTATTCTTCTAATTGTATTGAAAACATTAAAATTATTTCCTGAAGTGAAAACTGTTATATTATTTCTATTCTTATTATCAATAACATTTTTAGATTTCTTTTCTTTTAAATATTGTCTACATTGAACGCATTTCACTCTCGATTTCCCAAATATTTCATCTACTCTTTTTCTAGGATCATACAAATCCATTAAACATTTGATACATATAACACAATAACAAAAATGACATATTCCAGCAAATGCTGTATCACCTTCAGCCATTTGAATTATTGTTGAAAGATCATCAAAACAAATACCACATTTAACATTATTATCATCATTAATGACTTTCTTAATAGTATTATCTTGAGGTTTATTTCCAAGTTCGAGAATTTGTTTCATTCGATCATTAAAGATAATTTCGGTATTCTCATTATTTTCTTTGTTTTGCTCTTCTAATTTCTTTTTCTCTTCCAGTTTTCTTTGCTCTTCTAATTTTTTCTGTTCCTCAAGTTTCTTTTGTTCCTCAAGTTTCTTTTGTTCTTCTAATTTTTTCTGTTCTTCTAATTTTCTTTGTTCTTCTATTCTCATAGTTATAATTTCCATTACTCTTGAATAATCTTCGTATTCATCTTCATTTTCATCATCAAAAGTATAACCCAAGAAAATTTCTTCATTATAATCTCTTTGTCTTTCTGATTCCCATTCATTCCATTCTTCATCCGATCCTCCTTCAATTCTTCTGTTGAAATGAGTGAGAACCCTATTTATAAAAGTACCAGAAGTTGTATTTCTATTTTCATTTCTTTCTTTTTCTTTATTAATAATTTGTTTCTTACTATTTGTAGTGATTCTTTGAATAAAATTTTGTTTCATTTCTTCTAAACTTTCAGGTTTAGTTTTGAAAAGAACAAAACAAGCAGAATCATATTCACATTCATTTATTAAATTAATAAGTTTATTATTCTTTTCCCTTCGTAAACTTTCTTTGTCAATAGTTTGATGAAGATTTCTAAATCGTGATTCAATTGTTGTCATTTGTCTATTATTTACATGTGAATTATTGTTACTTTGTATAATACCTTGAATAGATTTGTTATTTGTAACATTTCGTTTTCTCATTTCATCTTTCACATAACTGTTTCTTAAATCTCCTAAAATAACGAATAACTCACAAGAAAATTCTATTGTGAAAGGCTGAGTATACAAACATATGAAATGTTGATTCTTAATAATTAATTCTGAAATGTTTTCGATTTCAAGAATTTGATCAGTTCTTGTTGTATTTGTATTTGAATTAATTGCATTATCTTGAACAATAGTAATAGACATTAATGAATACAAAACTTTCAATTCCATTTTCTTAGACCATTTAACTAATAAATGTGAATCATCAATGATTATTCTTCCATGAATTATTGTTTCAAAAGAACTTAACATTTTGATGTATGAAGTAAGAAAATCATATTTAAGAATTATTATATCTGTTTCTCTGAAAACGGGAATTTTCTTCATAAGTTCTTTGGTTAAAATAGTCAAATCATTCTTGTTTTCTAAAATTAAATATCTAATATTAGTATTCTTTGACAAAGTTTCTTTGTATTCATTAACTTTCAGTGTTGAAGTTATTATTAATGTTAATGAACTAAATACAAATGCGTGATTATTAATTTCTTTTATTCTATCAAAAGAACACAAAGAAAATCCCCAAGGAATAATTAATGGATTTCGTGATTTACTTTCCAAATCTTTTTGATTGTTTAAATGTAATGATTGAGAAATTATCCCTATTACTGTTGTACTTTTTCCTATTCCTGATTTTCCTAAAAGAACAATATTTGGTGTTGCTGAAATAACTAAACTATTAATAGATTTGCAAATACTATCAATATTGTTTTCATTATCATCAAATTTAATATGCAAGAAATTATTCTTATAAAAATCTTTAATAAGAGAATAATATTCATTTTGGAAATGAATTTGATTATTAATCGAATGACAAAGTATTAATAGTTTATTAATGTCAATATCAAATGTTTTTTCCATTTTGATAATAGAATTAATTAAACTACTTTGATGTGGTTCCAAGAGGAAATTAAATCCTTCAATGTGAAGCAAATCATTATTTTCAAATGATTTCAAATGAAGAATAGAACTATTGTAAGAAATGTTTTCTGTTTTCTTAACAGAAGATTTCTTTTTGTTTTTAGGAATAACAACGCGTCTTATCATTGCTTTATTAACTTGTTGTAATATGTAAAGAATATGAAACAATATATTCTTTGAATAGATTTTAAGATTCAATATTTTCATTTACATTTTGATCAAAATGTAAATGAAAAATCATTAAATGAAAAGTAAATTAATTATTGGAATTCACTAATTGATTTAATGCAACTTCCTGGTTTCAATTGAGATTGTGAGAATATATTTCCTGAATAGACTCCTCTTTCTTCTAAAATCAAAGTAAATCTTTCTGCTATTGCTCCAAGAAAAATATCATCCAAATTAGTTGTTAAGTTCTGTAATGATGATGAAATACAAACATTACATGAATAGTTGATATGAATGAATAATTGACACATTATTGAATTTACTTTTGATTTCAATTCAAAATCATTTGTAAGAGCACATTTGATTAATGTATTTATGAAAATATTCTTCAAACAAATAATATTATTCTTAATGACTTTAGGATTCTTTTCGTCAATGAAACAATCTTCATCAAAGATATGATTAGTTTTACTTTCACTATTTTCATTAACATTATTATTTTCTGAATTATTGTCATTATCAATAATTTTACTATTTTCTTTACTATTTCCTATTCTATAATGACCCAATGATAAGAAAATAGATTCAAATAATTGTTCATTGTATAAGTATGAACAAAGAATAGAATTAATCATTGAAGTATGAATTGCTTCATAATCGACAGAATTATTAGCATTAAAGATAGCATTTGGTATTTGATATGATTTATTGTAATAAGGAATAACAAACATTGCAAATATGAAATCATCAACTAAAGAATTATGTCCACCATTTAATAAATTAGAAATTATTCCTTTGAAGAAATTAGAAATATTTTCATCATGATCAATATTAATATTTGACAAATGAATGGACATTAATAAAGCATTGAATAAAATCTCATAACTTTTTGAAATATGAAGTTTATTATTGCCTCTTTCAATAAAGAATTGTTTATTAACAATAAAATTACTTATTACTTCACATAATTCAAATACTCTTTCTCTGTCATTAGCTCTAAAAACACTTTGGAATAATGAAACAAGAAAGAGAATGGAATATTTATTGAATTTGATATTTTCATTACCTTCAATGGGAATTCCTAAATCTTCTTCATCATCTTCAAAATCACTGTTAGTATTATCAATAATTTTCCTTTCAATAAACAATTCAGGAGAAAAATCTTGAGACATAATAACATCATAATAAACTTCCGGGCGTTTCAACACAACATCAATAATTGATTCAATTAAATATTTTCTTGCTTCAGAAGTTTTTAAAGACAAATAATATTTCAAACAATTATCAAGAAATTGTTTAGAATTATCACAATGAATGCAATAATATTCCCAAATGTAAACACATGGAGTTCCATTGAGTGCATCAATAAATTTTCTAAAAATAGTATCATCATTATCAAAAACTTTAACTAAATGATCCATAATTAAAAGATGAATTTCATAATCAACCATTTGAGATCCATTTGGATTTGAATTAACGAAATCTTTAACATCAGATAATAATCTAAGAATATCATCAATAGTTGTTATTCTATCTAATCTCTTGTTTTTAATGAAATCAAGTGCAATAGAACTCATTTTCACTTCGCGTAAATTGTTAA
>Ga0164242_10000271_pt1 | contig 64467 bp, 55 predicted proteins | sample OricomgcompostMG_FD_108783 | JGI IMG/M metagenome (GOLD analysis project Ga0164242, IMG submission 108783) | Miracle-Growth compost microbial communities from Emeryville, California, USA - Original compost - Miracle growth compost (MG) ... | reverse complement strand
TGCCGTCGTGGTAGTAATAACGAAAATCCCATGTAGCCTCAAGCGGTTCTACCAATATCTCGCCATTGCCGCCGCGCAAGAGAATCTTGTTGATATCATCCGTGCTATCTCCCAACTCCACATACGTGTTCAGGCCGTCATACACATAATGCTTCTGGCTCTGCTTCACCCACGACGTTCCGTTCCAGTTGAATTCGGTCGACATCGCCACACGAGAAAAGCCGTCGATGGTAAAAGTACTTTTATGCACATTTGCATCCGTCGCGGGATCATGCGTGATAACATCTGTTAATCGGCTTGCATCGTCATACACGTATTGCGTGTGCCCTGTAACACCGCTGGAGGTGCTGGTTTTCACATCCGTCAAATTGCCGTCCGCATCGTAAGCACGAATGGAGGACGTGTCATCGCCACCGCCCGTGTAGCTGGTGATAGTACCGGTAATTTGATTTAGTCGGTTCGGTTGATAACTGGTGCTGCTTGTCGAAGCAGCCGTCACACTTGATGCTGTCAACCTATTCCCCATCGGATCGTAGCTATAACTCTTGTTTAACAACGGGTTGGGCGTTTCGTTGGACACCTCGTTCAACAATTGATTGACCGTGTCATAAGTGTAATTCACTCGCTGCGTCGGATTAGTTCCGATGGTTTTATCCACATACGTCCGAACGTCACGCTGCGGATTGCTCACGTCATCAAAACCGTAATCGTATTTGGAGATATTCGCGCCAGTGGGATCAAGGTTCTGCACTTGTGTCAAGCGCTCCATGTCGTCATAGGCAAAAGTACTTTTGCTGTTATCTGGATAATCCAGTTCCGTCGTCATACCGCTGTTGCCGGCGTAATGGTATGTCCAAGTTGAAGTGGAAGCAAATTGTTCGTGAATTAACGAAGACAAACGCCCCAGAGAATCATAGGTATAACGCATTTTGGGACGGCTATTTTCCACGCGATCATTCAGATTCATGCGGATACGGCGTCCCAATCCATCATAGTCGTAGAAAACGTCATCATTATTCCACGGGTTAGATACTCTTGTCACCCGTGACACCTGGTCATATTCAAAGCGACGCTCTCCAGCTGCATCATACATCCGCGTCATGCGATCCAAACTATCATATTGAAACGTCACATCCGGTGAATTCTGATAATCCACTGTGGTCAGGTTCGCATTGTCGTCATATAAATATTGCGTCACCGCGCCACGCGCATTTTGAGACTGCGTTAGTAATCCCTGCGTATAGCCGTAGTTGTTACTCGTGCCGTCGGCGTAGATTTTCTTGATAACACGGCCCAACGCATCATATTTCCATTTGGTCTGACTGCCCATTGCATCGATCATGGAAGTCATGTCGCCCGCTGCGTCATAATGATATTCCACACTATTGCCCGCCGCATCCTGCACCCGCGTCAGGCGTTTTAAGGCGTCATAATCGTAATAGCTTTTCTTGCCATCGCGCCCCACCACCACGCCCGGCATGCCGCAGCACACATACAACACGCTGCTGAATGTGCCATCGGGATAATCTGTTCGCGTTACTGCGCCCAGGTTGTTGTAGTGGTAAGTTACTGTTTTATTGCTGGCATCAGTGGCCGTGTAAACCCGGCCCACATCGTCATAGGTGAAGGAACCCAGCGTGATCTCGGTGGCGCTGCTGTCGGCTTTGCGCCCGATGCTGGTGAGTTGCTTGGTCGTCGCATCATAATGATAAACACTGATTTGGCCCAGGTCGTTGGTAACTGTATCGATCGCGCCCCAGGCGGTGTAGGTGAAATACGTGTCCGCGCCTTCCCCATCTTCGATGTGGGTGGGCTGATGGTAGGTATTGTAATCGGTGATATCCTGGGAATTGCCGCTGGTATCCATCCATCTGCTGGCATCCAGACCATTGGCGGCAAAGTAGACATAAGTGCTGTAGCCACGCGGGTTCACCATCGAAGCCATTTGTCCCTGGCCGTTGTAGGTGAAGCGGGTGAGTTTGCCGCGCGCATCGGTCACCGTCAACGGCAGGCCGTTGGAATAATCATAGGTATAAGAAACGCTGTCGCCATTGGGGAAAAGTACTTTGGTGATCTTTCCCTTGCCATCAATCACCGCGTTGACTTCCGAAAGAGTGATATTGCCCAGTTGATCCGTATGAAAATAACTTTGCACATGATCTGGCACATAACGCGAATGCGTCTCATAGCCATACATTTCGGTGGCGCCGGCAGGATCGGTCACATGGACTACGTGGGTATAATACGTATCATCCGCGCTGTTGTAATCATAATCTTCATGAACAAACTGCCACGGCCCCTGCGCGGTGTTGATCTGGGTAATGCGAACATCGTTGTCGTAGGTATATTGAAATGCGTTGCCTTCCACGTCAGTGCATTGCACCATGTTGCCGTTAGAATCGTAGTCAAAAGATGCCACATGCTCAAACGGATCAATCACCTGGGTGATGTGGCCGTTGACATCGTAGGTGAGATAAGTTTCTTTGCCTTGCGCATCAGTGACGGTGGTCAGGTCTACATTGCCATTTTCCAGAACATATCCCATGGAAATGGATTGACCCCAACGATCCTGCACCTGCAACAGCACAGGACGCTGCGATGAGATTCCCGAAGGAATGCCATAAACCATCTTGCCGCCATATTGAAAACGCAGTTCATAGGAATAATCACCCGTTTTAACCAGCGTGCTGTAATTGCCCAATTCACCAAAATAAGTGCCGTTGCCGTTGGGCGTGTAATGATCCTCGCTTCCATCAGGCATGATCAACGTGGCCGCGCCAGAGGGCAACACGGAAAGATAGGAACCGTAATTAAAGATCCACTTATTGCCAAAGGCATTATTGACACTGGTGGCGTCCTGGGAATTGTAGGAAAGAGTGATGTTGACATCGGGGCCAATCGGCGTGTCGTAGCCAATTGGCGTATCCTGCACGAACATATTGGCTGTCACTTGATTGATACTCACCGTGGGCTCGCCGCGCGGTGAACAAGCCCGGCGCACTGTACGATTATTGGGATTACTGCCCAAGTCATCCTGCTTACCCAGCACATAACAACCGCCCACCACTTTTTTCATGGCGGCGTTATCCAGCCAGCTAAGGCGAGTGGAGGATGCTGTTTGCTGTTGCGTTAAAAGTACTTTTACCGGATGCGCCTTTGCAGCCGCCAGACCATAACCTGACCATTCCTGTGCCAGATCGGCAAAAGTAAAACTGCTGCGTGAATTGTCGCGCGGGTTGATGACATCGATTTGTTTTTTGGCGGCGTCCACTTTCAATACCACGAAAAAATGGCCGTGGCCTTCTGTGCGATGTTCCGTGGAAGGTTGCATTCCAGACATTCCGGGCATATCACACATCATTGCAGAAGCCGGCATCGATTTGACATTATTAATGTGGATCAGGAACGGCGTCTGCAAGTTAGCCAACTGGTGAAAAGTGGAGGGTTGGTTGGCGGGCAGATGGAATCCCTGCATAGGCGCGCCCGCTTTGCCGGCGATTTGTGATAATTCCGCCAGACTGAATCCCGCGTCGCGCGGTGGACGCATATTGGAAACATCCCGCGCCGCTTTGGCTTTGCCAAAACTGGCCAGCACGATACCCATGGCATTGCCGCCGCAGGTGTGCAATTCACGCAAATTTGCCTGGAACGTATGCAGCTTTTGTAGCCAATAACTGGCCCAGGTGCGGCGGCGCCAGTCCGGATCATTGCGCAAAATATCTTCCACATTCGTTTTGGCGCTATCGAACTGTCCCACCATGACTTGCGCTGCGGCCAGTTTCTGCATGGCTTTTTGATGAAGTTCATAGGAATTCTGTTGCTGCTTGAAGAGGCGCGCATTATTGGTTGCTGTGGGCTGTTGGTAAATTGTTCCACTTAGCACCTGCTGATATAACTGCATCGCTTCATCATAACGATTGGTGAAACTCTCTTCATCGGCGATGTGCATCATGACTTCCGCTTTCCAGGGCGACTGCGGATAATCCTTTAAATGCTGCTGAAACTGGCTTACGGCTTCCTTGAAATTTTTCTTGTTCCATTCATTGATGGCTTTGGCAAAGGAATAGTTGGTTTTTTCCAAATTGGCCAGCAGGCGGTTGCGTTGCTCTGCAGGCGCACCGTCCTGTATCAATTGAGCGGCGTAATCCTTGAGATCGGCAGTGCTATTGGGGACTAACGGTCCGCAATCCTGCCCCGCCACGGTAATGGCGGCGGCGGAGGGAACCGTTTTAAAATTCAACGCTAATGGCGAAGTGTTGGGTAGTGGTTTATATAACTTCGCGCTACTCTTCATTTTGCCAGGTGCCATCGCTGGAGCATGGGGAATAACACGGTTTCGCAGTGGAACCTTTTGCGCCTGCGCGGAAGCACTCAGCACGGAAAGACCGATCATCGGATAGATGATCTGCGGGGCCAGCAATGCCAACAACGTCAACATTAATAATACGGCCTGGATTGGAAAATTGCACACTGTCCGTTTCAATTGTTTCACCATTATCGTTCACCTTAATCGACGCAAGCATCTCGCCTGCATTTTCAAAAATACACTAAAAGTACTTTTATCCTTTTACGTTGGAAAGACGGCATTCAACCACTTGCAAAAGTACTTTTGTTAAGCGGCAAGATGCCGCTTCTACTTAGCTATTGCACTGTTACCGTGATGCTAAAACTGAGCGCACTGCGATGCCGCGTGCCGCTTTCACCATTGCCTTTATTGCCATCGTTTTGATCGGCCACATCCAAAGTGATCGTGTAAGTACCTGGCGTGGAAGGAGCAATCCACACAAAACTCTGGCCGGTATTAATACCATCCTGCGGATCGCCTCCATCGGCGCTCCAGGTGTATGAGCAAGGCTGCGAATACAACGCGGTGGTGCTGACACCGTCCACGGTTACTGTCCGCACATCCCAGGCTGTGGCCAAATATGCACTGAATCGTCCAACAGTGCCGGCGGCGATGGTTGCCGTTGCCCCCGTTGGATAATAAATACCGGCGCAAGAAATGGGATTGGTCGGGTTCCAGGAAATATCGCGATTCGGGATGACTACATTAGCAATGCCGCCTGGAGTCTGGCCGCCTAATCCCACCGCAATGTAGCGGAAGGTATATGTGATTCCGCCTTGCAGCCAGTCAGCAGTGATCGTGTCTTCGCCCTCTATATTGTTCTCCACCGTGGTGTAAGTGTTGTCATCCGCACCTGCCACTTTCGCCTGCAATAAAAGGGAATCCGCATTTTCCGGCAATTCTGGCGCAGTGACATCCACTGAAGTAGATGTCAGATTGCTGAATGTGGGCGCGCCCGGCGCGGCGGGAGCAGGTGGCAGCGGCGTCGCAGAAGCTTGATTGGAATTACCGCTTTCTGCCGAACCGCTAAGAGCAGAAACTACATAGTAATAGGTCGTGCCATTGACGACATCGGAATCTTGATAACTTGCAGTTGCTACCTGGTTGGTTATTACGGTATAAGGACCACCTGCCACAGTGGCACGCTTCACAGCATAGGTGGTGGCTCCGCTAACCACGTTCCAGGTCAATGAAACCTGAGCATCCCCACCTGTGGCAGCCAGCCCCGTGGGTGCTGCGGGAATTGCGTTTGGAGTCGCACTCACTTCAATGGAATAAGCACTTTCTCCCGCTGAATCGACAGCAGTCACTACAAAATAATATAGGGTGCCATTCGTCAGACCTGTCCAGGTGTAGCTATTGGTACTTGAGGATTTCGCGCTACCATAACTGCCACTGGTAGCACTACCCCGAATCCTATAACTGGTGGCGCCAGGAACAGCATCCCAAGTTACAGTTACTTGTTTATTTCCTGGCGTAGCAACGATATTGACCGGAACAGTTACTCGTGGTTGTGCAGTGACAATAACGGAAGATGTGCCTTCATTCTGAAAGGAATCCAGAGCCGACACTTTATAGGAATAGGTAGTTCCATCCGTTAACCCGGTATCTTCGTAAGCGATATCGGTGATTGTTGCAATCACTAGGTAGGAACCACTGCCAGCCTTGCGATATATTTTGTATTGTGATGCACCACTAACAGCATCCCAAGATAAATTTACCCGTTGGTTGCTGGCGATTGCAGTTAAATTGAGGGGTGCCGCTAGCGGCGCTGACGGCGTTGCCGAGGCTTCATTGGAAAGAGCTCCTTCTATACTCCCGGAAACCGCCGCAACCACATAATAATAAGTGGTGCCGTTTACTGCAGAAGTATCACTATAATTGGTTGCAGTAGGGGTGGCGATTTGAGTGTATGGGCCGCCAACAGTGGTGGAACGTTTTACGCTGTATTTAGTTGCTCCGCCCACCGCATCCCAGCTTAAAAGTACTTTTGCATTGCCGGGAACAGCCACCAAATTCTGTACCGTACCGACTTGAGGTGTGGCGACAGCTTGATTCGAGATGGCCCCATCACCCGCAGCATCTGTAGCGTTGACCACAAAATAATACGTGGTTCCATTGCTTAATCCCGTCCAAGTGTAGCTATTGGTGCTAACGGCCACCGATGTATTATATGAGCCGCTGCTTGTGCCGCGCTTTACCTTGTATCCTAATGCCAGCGGCACTGCATCCCAGGTCAATGTAACTTGCCCGCTACTCGCGACAGCTACCAGATTTGTCGGTGCGCCGACGCGCGGCGTCGCATTGACCTCGTTAGAAGCAGAGCTAACCGCAATTCCCTTCGTCGCAAAAACCTTATAGTAATATTTGGTTCCATTAACGACATCCGTATCGGTATAGCTATTGGAGGCAGGAGCAGCTAACACACTATAGGCACCGCCATTGGGTTTGCGCTGCAATTGATAACCGTCCACTCCGGAAACAATATTCCATGTCAGAGCCACCTGGCTGTTTCCCGCCACAGCCACCAGACTCGTGGGCGCGGACGGCGCTGCAAAAGGTGCGGCGCTTACTTCACTGGAGTAGCCGCTTTCTCCGGCAGAATCAGTAGCTGTGACTACAAAATAATAGGTAGTACCGTTTGATAACCCCGTCCACGTATATGAATTCGTGGACGATGACTTGCTGCTACCATAACTTCCGCTGGTAGTGCCATTGCGTATTTTATAACCAGTAGCGCCTGGAACAGCATCCCAAGTTAGGACTACTTGACTAGCTCCAGGTGTAGCAATGACATTAATAGGAGGAGTAACACGCGGTTTGGCATTAATCTCCGCGGAAAGCGTTTCCTGGCCATTAATGTTTGCCGCCGCCACTTTGTAATAGTAAGTAGTTCCATCCGTTAAACCGGTATCGGTGTAATGTGTATCAGTCACAGTAGCAACAACGGAATATGACCCTCCGCTGGGCTTTCGATAAACCCGATATTCAGTAGCTCCTGTCACCGCATCCCAGTTAAGTTCAATTTGTTGGTTACCGGCAACAGCAGTGAAATTCACTGGGGCCGCTAAGGCAACCCAGGGCGTTCCGATCGCCTCATTGGAATTGGGGCTCTCAACTCCATTATCGATAACGATCACCACATAATAGTATGTTGTGCCGTTCGTAACAGCAGTATCAGCCCAACTTGTCGTGCTGCTATTTGTCGTTTTCACCAAAGTATAGGGGCCATCATGAACCGTGGAACGGAAAACCTCATAATTATCAGCTCCTGCCACAGCCTCCCAAGTCAATGTTACTTTTCCTGCAGTGGAAACTGCGGTGAGATTCGCAGGTGCAGATAATTGGGGAGTTGCACTAACGATATAAGTCCATGCACTTGTGCCGACATCATTTACTGCGGCAACCCTGTAATAGTAGGTAATGCCATTGGTGCATCCTGTATTCGTGTAAGAATTGGTCGCAGAAGTGCCGATATTGCTATAGGAACCATTGCTTTGCGTAGCCCGTTGAATTTTGTAACTTGTCGCGTATGGAACTGTGTCCCACGTCAAAAATATCTGTGTACTCCCTGGTGTTGCTACAAAATTCTCAGGAGTGCCGGGAACATCGCGTGGCATAGCACTCACCTCATTCGAGTAACCCGCTGAGCCACTATAGTTTATGGAATTGGCCACATAATAATAATTAGTTCCATTGGAAACAGATGTATCACTCCAGCTTGTGGAAGTGCTACTCTGGACAAGTGTATACGGACCGCCTGAAGTCGTGGAGCGCAATATCTGAGTTTCACTTGCTCCCGTGCCTTTAGTCCAGCTCAGGTTGACTTTAGAATTGCCATATGACGCTGTTAAGTTTGTAGGAGGAGCTAAAGGTGTAGCATAAAGCGACGAGGTAAAGAGGCTATAGCCGCCATTATTCCAGTAAGCACGGACAGCAAACTCATATTGATGGTCATTCGTTAATCCTGTGATGACGTCTGTTGTATCTGTAAGAAAACCATCTGTGGACCACGCGTAAATACTACTATAACGGTAATACACAACATATATGGCATCTGGGACAGCATCCCAGGATAACGCCACCTGTTGATCTCCAGCGACTTCGTTAAAATTCGAAGGGGTGGGTGTAGCATATGATGGGAGGATGAAAGCAATTAACAAAGTGACTACAATTCCGCATATTCTCGTTATGCGCTTAGCCCCATAAAATTTACTCGTCTTATCCATAATCTCTCCGTGCTGTTGCATTCCGTTTTATTTTAAACTATTTTATATTAGCTTTTTCTGCATCAAAGCTATTGCGATTTTTATCAACAATCTTATAGATCATTAAAAATTGAGGTCTAAAAATCAAGACAAATCAAAGATACGCATTGTATTCTAAATATTATTCCTCATATCATACCATTTATGTGTAAAAAATATATAAAAAACAAAAAATAAAAATATTTTTTTAATAAATTCAAAAATGTCTAGAAGAAAGTAATTATTAATAAGAAAATTCGATAATAGATAGCACATGCCCCTACTCCTTAAACTACAAAAAGAGGCAGATCGTAAGTGGATGATAAATAAAGTTGGGCTGAAGATTTTCGTAAGTGCGAAATCTTTAATTAAGACTATTTCATCCCCAGCTCTTTCATCTTCGCTAAAACATCATCGCCATAATGTCGCGGATCAATCTGCTTATCAATCCAACGCACGACACCATCCTTATCGATAAGCACTGACATACGCGAAGACATTTGGTCGGGGCTGTTGACCGATCCGTATAACAGACACAATTGATGGCCGGGATCAGGGAGCAGCGGAAAATTTAAGTGCAGGTAATCGGCGAAGGCTTTTTGGCCGCGTGGGCCGGTTGCCTGATCCACAGAAACACCCCAGATTTGCAGGTGCTTTGCTTGCAAAACCTGCTGTGAATCCCGCAGGGAAGACAACTGCATGCCACAGGTGAAGGTGAAGCATTTTGGGAAAAATGTCAGCAATAGATGCTCTTTACCGCGCAATTGATGCAACGCTCGCACCGTGCCATTCATGTCCTTGATGATAAAATCAGGCGCTTTTTTGCCAACTTGCAACATTGGTGGATAGGAAGCTTTAAACTGATTTTCTACGGATTCTATCAATTGCTGGGCGTCCTGTTTATTCTTGATGGGGTAAACCTGGCGCAGGAACCCCGCGCGATCGATAACAACTGCGGTGACAAAAGTACTTTTGGGCGCATATTGTCCAAGCAGCGTATATTTTTTATCAATCAACACAGGCCATGGTTGCTGATATAGTAGTTGTTCACTATATGGCAAAACGATAAATGTAACTATATTTTCTTTATTTTTATTAGATGCCGCGCCTGGATATGGCGGAAGAATAGTGCTCGCTTGCTTGGGTGAAACCTGAGGAGGAACCAACAGATAAACAAACGCGCTGCGTCCCAATAAATCAGTAGAGCGCCAAGGAGATGTGCCGGTTGAATTTACCAGGGGCAACGCAATAGAAGGTGCAATAGAACCGATAGGTAGAGGAAGAATTGAGCTTTTGCCAGCTGCCAAAACAGAGCAAACAGATACCATAAGAATAAATATTACGGCAACAAAAATTTTCACTTTCATCATGTCAGAATCCTGAGTTATCGGAGAAGTTTGTTCTAAAAATTTACTCATAATACTTTCCGGCCAGGGGCTTTATTTCTGGAATTGCAAAGTAATTTCCTTCTGTTAGTCCTAATGATTTGTTATGCCACACACGATAAAAGTACTTTTACTCCACAATATAAGTTACAATAAATCAATCCTGAGGAGAATTTGAAATGCTCATTCCTTATAATGTGGATCGTCCGGCGCGCCGATTGCCTTGGGTGACGTACACGTTAATTGGCGTTAATATTTTTGTGTTTTTGGTCACTGTTCTGATCGCTAATGTGAATTTGCCTTCTAATCGGCTATTGGCACAGCAGGATCAGGCTCAATTATTACAAAAATCACTTTCTCCTGACTCTGACGAAGGTAAAGCAGTCGCTGCCGTTCAAGCTGTATATCCTGACATTTTACCCGCCCCGCCAGTTAATACAGATTCTTCAGGAGATAATAACGATGATGAGGACGATAGTGAAACGCCAACCATAACGCCGGAACAACAGCAGATGCAGCAGGAAGTGCGTTCCGAGCTTTCCTATGACAAAGCCAAACTACTGATACAGAACATTTCGCTGAAGCTGGCGACGGAACAGATCGCGCAGCCAGGCGGATATGACCGGTTTTGGCGTATTCAGCATATGTATGACACGGTGGTGTGGGAGCCGGATTATTCCACGTTGAGCTGGATGGCGTATCATCCGGATGAGCAATCGCCGTGGTGGAAATTGTTGGGACTCTTTGGCTCGATGTTTTTGCACGGTGGCATTGAGCACATCGCGGGGAACATGTTTTTCCTGTGGATATTTGGACGTGCTGTGGAAGACGCATTGGGGTGGCCGGCTTATTTGGGCGCTTATTTGCTGTGTGGTGTGGCCGCCGCGCTAATGCAGCACATCATGACATTGACGTTTACTCCGTCCTATTTAAGCGTTCCTTTATTGGGCGCTTCGGGAGCAATTGCCGGTGTAATGGGGCTTTTTGCACCGCGATTTTACCGCACGCCAGTGCGCACTTTTTATGTGTTGCCATATGCGATTCCTATCATCGTCATTGCTACTTCGATTATCGGCGGGATATTATATCTCCTCCTGGGCGATGTTATCACCAGCATTTTTCTGGGACTTGTGGCGGCTGCGGCTGGGATGTATTTTTTTGGGCGCACCTGGTGTTGGGGAGTTTTCAAAGCACCCGCCGCGTGGTGGCTGGCGTTTTACATTCTGGTATTTAACGTGGCGCCGGGTCTGTGGGGCTTGCGTTCTTCAGGAGATGGCGTGGCTCACTGGGCGCATATTGGTGGATTTGGTATTGGCATGTTGTATGCGTTTATGATTGGGTTTCCAGATGAAGGAAAGAACGAATTCGGCCTTGAAGATGCGGAGAAATATTATGAACAGGGCGATCACCTGCATGCGGCAGAACACGCGCAGAGCCTGGTGGATTCGGCTGCGGAACAAGCGCCAGCGTTAGAGGTGCTGGGGAAATCTCTAGCGGCGCAGAAGAAAAAAGAAGAAGCGTCGCAGGCTTTCAGTAAGTCTATTTCGCTTTATCTCAAAAAGGGTGAACGTACCAATGCGGCACGTGTGTATCTGGTGGCACTCAGTTATGAAGAGACGTTTGTATTGCCAGTGTCGCAGCAATTAGCAGTGGGTTCGGCAATGGAAAACGAGGGCGATTTCCTGAATGCTTCCAAAGCATTGATTCGAACCGTGAATACATACCCGGATGCACCGGAAAGCGAGGTTGCATTGTTGCGCTGCGCACGCATTTATCTTGAGCATTTGGGGCATATCGATCAGGCGCAAATGTTATTAGCACAGTTTAGAAACCGTTTCCCCTACTCCAATTGGATGGAGCAGGCAAAAAAATTAGATACTAAGGCACAAAATATGGCACAATTAAAGTAGCGGTTTTTGGGTTCAGAGCTCCGAGTTTTTGGTTATTTGTCAGGCTGAGCAAAGTCGAAGCATCTTGCCGTAAAAGTACTTTTGCCGGCTTCGACTTCGCTCAGCCTGACAAAAGTACTTTTACTCAGAACCCAAAAACCAAGAACTCAGAACCAAGAATCCTGAACCCAAAAAAACCATGAAAAATACCTCGCGGCGTGCCATCGTCTCCCGTTTATTGTGGGCGCTAATAGCGCTGTGCGTGCTGGTGGCATGCGGCTACATCATGATGGATAACAAATTTCATGGTTTGCCGCTGTTGTGGCGCGGCGTGGTTTTGGCAGGCGGCTGGATTGTGGCTTTCTTATTAATTTTGAAAGCACTTCCTGATAAGACAAGTACAACGTCAGCTGCAGGCGAGGCTGCTTTTCCTTCTCCAGCCCTTCAAAAAATGATGGATGCGCAGGAGGCATTGCAAGTGGGATTTGTGGCGCTGGATAGCCATGCCCGCGTGGTGCTTTCCAATCCAGCCTTGGCGAAATTGTTGGACGTGCGCGAAGCCAGTGCCAATGCGGGGCTTTCACGCGCATTGCACCCCGATAATGCCCATACGTTCAAAAACACTTTCCAGGAAGTGTGTCAAAGCGCCTCTGGAACCACCGTGTTGAAGCTGCGCAGTTTTGATCGAATGCAGCAGGTCCACCATTTGCATGTTGCGTTGACGCGCTGGCGAGAATCGCCTGTGGCGGTGATTGGGACGCTCTGGGATATTTCTGATGCGGAGCAATTGAAGCAGGAATCGCAGACAGTGAAAGCCGCATTACATGATTTTCATGGCGTTTTCGCGGCTGACGGCAGCAGCTTACCAGACACTATGCGGGCGTTATTGGAATTAGGAAATTTACATTTTAAGACGGAATTGGGCTTGGTTGCAAAGCTGCAAAGTGGTGCAGAGGAACGACTTGAAGTGGTGCAAGTGTTGGCTCCACATGAAGACATATCCCGCGGAGAAGTTTTTGATCCGGCGATATCATCGCATCCCAATTTTCCTCGTGTATTGGTGCATGCCAGCTTTGTGTGTTGCGGCAAAGAGGCGTTGCCGCCGCCCGTTTATAAAGCATCGCGGCAAGAGACATTCCTTGGCGCACCTATTTATTCGCAACACCAATTGTATGGTGTTCTGTGTTTTGCAAGCCCACAAGATCGGCCCGAAGGTTTTTCTGCCAGTGAGCTGGAATTGGTGCAATTTATCGCTAACTGGTTGGGTGGAGAGATTGAACGGCGGCGGCTAATTGAAAATTTTGAGAAGAAACAAAATCAGCTGATGGAAGCAAATGCCAGCCTGGAAATGCTGCTACGAAATGATGTGTTGACTGGACTCTTTAATAAGGAGACGCTTGATGAGCGATTGGCGCAGGAATTTGAACGTTCCAGAACCTTTGGATTGCCATTATCGCTTATCGTTCTAGCACCTAATAATTGCCAGGATTACCGCGACCGTTGGGGAGAATCGGCTTGGGATTCATTATTAGAACAGCTTGCCATTATTACAGAAAAGCAAGTGCGCGGATTCGACATCGTGGCGCGTTATGATGAAAGTACTTTTGTGGTTGTATGTCCGCAAAGCAATGCAGAATCTGTCAAAAAACAGGCCGAAGAACTCCAAATGGCTATCGCTCAGTTTTCTATTGCACATCATAATTTCACTATCAGCCTAGGCCTGGTGAGTTTGAGTGATACTTGTACCGATAGTGAGCAATTGTTAACTCAGGCAATGGGAGCGTGCCAGATAGCACAAGCACACGTGATGAAACAACAAAGCACGGTTAACGTTAATTGATATATAAAAGTACTTTTGCCGAATAACAATCAATAATAATATTTGTAATAATATAAATTTATCTGCGCAGGTCTTTTCCTCATAAGGTTTTACTTTTATGCCAAATCCTTCAAAAACGGGTAAAGTAAGATAGGCTGACTTTCCTTGTTAATGATGTATTTGTGTCATAAAAGAATTTATGAAACCTGGTTTTCTCCTATCCATGGTCGTATTGTCGTCGAGCATAGCACTAAAAACTTTGCCTTGCTTGGCGCAAACGACAATGTTGCCTCCAGATTCTTCGGAGGTAATTTCCGCTCCACCTTCAGCGATAGACCAGCTGCAGGACACTTTTATCAAAGCAGCGGCCACGGTGAAACCGAGCGTTGTCACCATCTATGCGGAGCGTCTTCCAGAGGCTGCGGCTGAACAACAGGATAGCAACGGAACCAGCACCCCTGACGAAATGCCGTCATCGTCTAATTCTCCTGCGATGCCATCACTGCCTGGTGATTCGGAGGCAAGCTTGGGAAGTGGTATGGTAATTGACAACGAGGGACACATCCTGACTAATTATCATGTGGTGAAAGACGCAATTGTCATCCGTGTCGTTACTGATACAAGTGCAGATTCACCAGCGCGTCCTATAGCTAAATTAGTTGGTTACGATGAAGAAAGTGATTTGGCGGTGTTAGAAGTGCCTCATTCTGACTCTTTGCAGCCGGTTTTATTTGGGGATTCGAGTGCGTTGCATGTAGGAGAATGGGTATTGGCCATAGGTGCGCCATTTGATCAGCCCCAAACAGTAACCGCTGGTGTGATTAGTGCGAAAGCGCGCCATCTCACGAAAGATGGGCAGCTCTCATTGCAGGAATATTTGCAGACGGATGCATCCATTAATCCTGGCAACAGTGGGGGCCCATTAATTGATATGCAAGGTAAGGTTATTGGGATTAATACTGCGATATTGTCACCTTCGCGGTATAGTGTTGGAATTGGATTTGCTGTCCCCAGTGCTACCATTACGCGTTTGTTACCCAAATTATTGCAAGGGGTGCAAGTAGAACGGGGTTTTCTGGGAATACGCTATTTGCCGATTTCTCCTGAAGTTGCCGCTGCCTTTGGGGTTAGCGGCGGCATGCAAATAGGTGCGCTGGCGCAGAAAGAAGGTAAGCCATATGGCCCTGCGTTTGATGCGGGCTTGCGTCAAGGTGATATTATTGTTGCTGTTAATGGCCAATTGGTGTCCAGCAGTGAGTTATTTCGTGGCTTTATTTCCACATTGACTCCTGGTACAGTGGTTCAATTAGACGTAATTAGGCCTTTGCAACAGGGAGTGCAACGCAGGACATTTGAAATCACTCTCAGCGATAGAGACAATGACACACCACTGTCCACCCCAGCCGCGTTGCCTACTTTTAATCTGCCACAATTTGCCATGCAAGTGGAAAACACGCATGAATTGACGGCCTCGCAACGGACTTTGCTTGGCCAAGCGCCCAAAGGGCTCGGTCAAGATGAAAATCATGTTATCATTACGTATGTTCGCCCGGGAGGTTCGGCTGATGATGCCGGGGTGCTGCAAGGCGAGATTATAGAGAAGGTCAATATCATGCGACGCTCCGTAACCGGCGAAGAAAGTTTGGGGGCTTGGCAGGCGATTACTGATAAGGGGCAACTCGCAAAACTAGTGCAGAACTTACCCGCTCAAACCAAAGTATTGGTTCAGCTGCAAGATAAACAAGGGATAATGTTATACAAAATGTTCACCGCTGTATCATACTCGTCTTAGGTAGGCATCTTTGAAGATGTTTCACGTGAAACATCTTCGTTTTTTATACTATGCCTGAGTAAAAGTACTTTTGGTGGACTTCAATCTATGATAATAAGCGTAATCAACCAAAAAGGTGGAGTGGGGAAAACGACCACGGCAATTAACATTGCGGCTGGTGCAGTGCAATCAGGCATCCCCACATTGCTTGTGGATTTAGATCCTCAAGGTAATGCCAGTAGTGGCGTGGGAGCGGACAAAGTCGCTCATCGCTCTCTTTATGAGGCGCTTATTGCGCATATGAAGGGTGACGGTGATCCCGATTCCTGGCTTCCACAAACACAACAAACGAGCATGGAAAGCCTGGATATTCTGGCTTCTGACCAACAATTGGCGGGGGCGGAAGTGGAATTGGCTGCTCATCCCGATCGGGATCATCTTAAGGCTGTTTTAGCTGCATTCGCGGAGAAATATCCCTTAATTGTGATCGATACGCCGCCCTCGTTGTCGGTGTTGACCATTAATGCTCTAGTTGCGGCGGAGCAACTTGTGATTCCCGTACAATGTGAATATTATGCATTGGAAGGTCTGGGGCATCTGTTACGCACCTTGGAAATGGTGAAACGGCAGCTAAATCCCAAGCTGAAAGTTTTGGGTATCCTACGAACTATGTTTGATGGGCGGCTAGGTTTAGGTGGCCAGGTTTCGCAGGAATTGGAGCGGCATTTTCCTCAGCTGGTATTTGAGACGCTAATTCCACGCAATGTGCGCCTTGCAGAAGCTCCCAGCTTTGGTAAACCGATTTTTTTGTACGATCGTAGGTCTCCCGGAGCGGCCGCATATATTAAACTAACAGCGGAAGTGTTGCAGCGTTTAAAAATAGAGGTGCAAACTCCTCAGACGACGCCGCTTTTGCGCAAAATACACCGCCGGTAATAAAAAGAAATTCAAATTATGCCCGTTTCCCCAAAATCTAAGCCCGCAAAATCAACGACAATGTCAAAACCTAAGAAAAATTCATTGGGGCGTGGCTTATCCGCGCTTATCCCCTCAGATGATATGGCATTGTTGGATCAGTCCGCTTCTGTTTCATCATTTGACACCAAGGATGGCGTTCGCCAAGTGGCGTTGGAGCAGATCATTGCTAATCCAGCACAACCGCGCCGCACTTTCCCACAGCAGGAATTGGATGAGTTGGCAGCTTCAATTAAAGAGCATGGCGTGTTGCAACCGGTATTATTACGCATTTTAGCGGGTTCTGACAAAGATGAATATGAGATTGTGGCCGGAGAACGGCGTTGGCGCGCTGCACAAGCTGCCGGGCTAAGCACAGTTCCCGCCATTGTGCGTCAAATCGATGATCAGCAAGCCTTAGAATTGGCGATTATTGAAAATGTGCAACGTCAGGACATTAGTGCGTTGGACGCTGCGGTGGCGTATCGCCGCTTACAGCAAGAATTTAGCCTTTCACAGGAAGAAATTGCTGCGAGAGTGGCTAAAAGCCGCTCTGCCATTGCCAATACACTGCGTTTACTCGATTTACCAGAAGAGGTTCAGACCGCAATTGTGCAAAATCAGATTTCTGAAGGCCATGGGCGAGCTATCCTGGGTGCAAATACCGATGAAGCACGTAAAGCCATCTTGCGCCGTGTGGTTCGCGATGGACTAACAGTGCGCCAGACTGAAGAGTTGGCACGCAATAGCGATAAAATAATGAATCCATCCGCTGCAGTGAAGACACGTCCCCGGCAAAGCGCGGATGAAAAACATGTCGAAGAACAACTGCAGAAGGTTCTTGGGACGCGTGTTCAGTTAAAGAAGGGCAGAAAAGGGGGAGAAATCATCATTAGTTATTTCTCTTCTGATGAATTGGAGGGTTTACTGGAACAATTGGGCGTTTAATCCCAATTGTTTCACGTGAAACATTATGCGATGCCCGCAATGTGGAGCAGCTGATACGCGTGTGGTGGATTCCAGGGCCGCGCAGGATGGTTGGATATTGCGCCGCCGCCGCCATTGCGATAATTGCAATGCGAGATTCACCACGCACGAACGTGTGGCGTTATTACCCCTGATTATCGTTAAAAAAGATGGCCGGCGTGAGGAATTTGACCCTGAAAAATTGCGCCACGGTGTGTTAAAAGCCTGTAATAAACGATCGGTAGCAATGGATGCGGTGGATTTATTGGTGCAAGAGACGGAACAAGTGTTGCGCAGCGAAACCAAATCAGAGGTTCCAGCAGGACGGATCGGTGAATTAGTGATGGAACGGCTGTTTGATTTGGATCAAGTGGCTTATGTCCGGTTTGCCTCGGTTTATCAGCGATTTGACGACGTGAAGCGTTTCGCGCAATTGCTGGAGCGAATGACACGCCGTAGCCGTAACCTGCATCAGGATGAGGAAAAAGAAAATACTTCGGATGAGTGATAAAAGTACTTTTATAGTAACTAATGGAGCGCATAGCGGCACAGTGATTCAACAAACGGCGCTTGCAGGTGGTTGTTATCGTTTGCTTGTTGAAGCAGCTGAGTTAGCGCAAGCAGCGCGCGCAGGGCAGTTTGTTCATATTTTGCCGCGACAAGCGGAAAGCACCTCGCCAATGCTGCGGCGTGCATTTTCTATTATGACGGCGAAAAATGGCCGCATAGAAGTGTTGTACCGCGCACTGGGGCGTGGAACCGCGTTAATGAGCCGCTGGCAAGCTGGGCAACAAGTCGATTTATTGGGGCCCTTGGGAAGACCTTTCGTTGAGCCGGAATATCCCTTACTATTAATCGGAGGAGGCGTGGGAACGCCGCCTTTAGTGATGCTAGCCTGGCAAACGCGGCTGAAGCAACCGCAATTACCCATAAAAACACTCATTGCCGCCAAGACTTCGGCGGAAGTGTTGGGTAAAGAGGATTTATTGGAGAGCGGCGTTGATGTCACTGTGGCAACCGATGATGGTAGCGAAGGACACCATGGATTCGTGACGGAATTATTAGAAAAGCAATTTATGGATGGGAATAGGGAGTATTCCATTTATGCCTGCGGCCCTTTGCCGATGTTGCGGGCGGTGGCGTCAATTTGTGAGAAATATGAACGGCGTGCATTGTTGTCATTAGAAGAGAATATGCCTTGCGGAATAGGTGTTTGTAACGGATGTTCCATTCCTGTGGTAAATGGTGAAGGCGAGTATGGTCAGTATTCCCGCATTTGTGTGGATGGACCGTCACTGTGGAGCGATCAAATCGATTGGCCGAAATTGCGATCATGAGTAAAAGTACTTTTATGCAAGATACATTGTCATTAGAGGTGAAACTTGGGCCGCTAAAACTTAAAAACCCTGTCCTGACTGCTTCTGGCACCTGTGGTTATGGCGAAGAATTAGCAGATTGGATGGACTTATCGTCACTTGGCGCAATAGTCACTAAAACCGTGACGCGCCTTCCGCGCGCAGGTAATCCCAGCCCTCGCACCTGTGAAACATCATCAGGAATGCTCAATGCGATTGGTCTTCAAAATGTTGGCGTGGAGCGATTTATTGAAGAAAAGCTACCCTTTCTTCACTCTCTCGGTGTTTCCTTAATTGTAAACATCGCCGGCGAAACAGTGCAAGACTTTGCCGATTTAGCTGTTGCGTTTGATGGGAAAAATGGTGTTAAGGCATTGGAGCTGAATATTTCTTGCCCCAATGTCGCGCACGGGCTGGATTTTGCTACTGATCCTCATCAGGCAAAAGAGGTGGTTGCCGCCGTCCGCGATGTAACCTCTCTTCCAATAATTACCAAGCTATCGCCCAACGTCACAGATATTCGTCCAATTGCCGCGGCCGCTCAAAAAGGCGGAGCCGACGCACTCTCAATGACCAATACCTTCATCGGCATGGCAATTGACATTGAACGCCGCCGTCCGGTGATTTCCAATATCACTGGCGGGCTCAGTGGCCCAGCGATCAAGCCGTTGTCCTTGCTGGCGGTTTATCGCTGTGCCAAAGTTGTTGATATTCCCATTATCGGCATCGGCGGCATTCGCAACGCAGCAGACGCTATCGAATACCTGTTGGCTGGAGCAAGCGCAGTTCAAGTGGGAACGGCAACTTTTGTGCAACCAGATGCAGCATCACAAGTGCTGCGCGGGATTGAGGAATATATGCAAAATCATGGCATCAAGAATGTGCGAGAGATTATTGGTGGGTTAGAGGGATAATCCGAATTGCTTGTAAATCTATACCAATAACAAGTAAAATAATTAGTGTTATTTATATAGTCTAAAAGTACTTTTACATAGGAAATAAATCATGGCTGATGTAGTTTGTCTTGGTCTTTTAGTGGCGGATATTGTGGCGCGCCCGGTAGATACTTACCCCAAACGCGGCGAGTTGATATTGTGCGATTCCATGACCACATCCATCGGTGGTTGCGCTGCTAACACTGGCATCGGCCTGCAAAAATTGGGTGTTTCCACTGCTGTCATTGGCAAAGTGGGACGCGACAGTTTTGGTGATTTCGTGCGTCAAACCCTGACTGATTATCAGCTCAATACCAGTGGCGTAGCGCTTTCAGATTCGGTTTCCACGTCATCCACGATGGTCATTATCAGTAGCGATGCCGAACGATCTTTTATCCATTACATCGGCGCAAATGCCGATTTCACGGCGGATGATATCAATTGGGATCTCATCAAAGACGCCAAATTGCTGCATGTGGCTGGCCATTTCATCATGCCCGCGTTTGACGGAAACCCATGTGCAGATGTCTTGAAGCGCGCGCAGCAATTAGGCATCAAAACTTCCCTCGACACCGCTTGGGACGCCAGCGGCCGCTGGATGGAAATCTTGCGCCCGACATTGCCACATCTGGATTATTTCGTCCCTAGCTTCAGTGAGGCGCAGAAATGTGTCGATCCAAAACTTACTTCTCCACGCGATGTGGCCAAGGTTTTCGCGGATAGTGGTGTTGGCACAGTGGCGCTCAAAATGGGCGAACGCGGCAGTTATATTCTGGGCAAAGATGGCAAAGAAATCCAATTGCCACCTTATCGTGTCAAAGCCGTAGACGCCAACGGCGCCGGCGACGCCTTCGCGGCTGGGTTTCTGGCTGGCGTGATGCATGGTTTTGATTTGGAAACCACCGCAAAACTGGCAAATGCGACTGGTGCGTGCGTTGTTACCAAACCAGGCGCGGTTGCTGGCTTCCGTTCGCTGGATGAGACGATGGATTTTATTAAGAAGCAGGAAAATGGGTCGATGAAGTAGAGTCCTTGGTATCGGGTGCCTGAATCCTATATTTTGTCATTTTTCATATAGAGGCGAAGCAAGCGAATAATAAAGCCGCATTACGATATTATTTAAGAAACAATGATGAAAGCTAAAAAAAGTACTCTCGTAAAAAACACTTGTATTGCGGTGATGTGTGTAGTCAGTGTTGGATTTTTTAGCTATAAGAATGTGGCAGGTAACATCAGCTATATACTGCCTGCGCATTTCACCAAACGTTCTGTCCACACGTATAATCATGAGTTCTCAAAAGTTCTGTTTCTCCCGAATAGTAAAATGATCGCTACTATTGGTATGGACGAGAATACGGCGAATTATCTAAAGCTTTGGGATTACTCAAATTCGAATAAAATAGCATCTTTAACAACAAATGGTATTGCAAAACCCGACCGGGCATCGTCAATGGCCGCCAATCAATCTAAATATTTTCTTGCAATATCTGAAGGCTCGGGTGAGTTAGCCGCGCAACCTTACGACTTAATCGATGTTTATAACATCAAAACTCAGAAAAGTATCAAACGTTTAAAATTTAATGTAGGCAATAAGGAAAATTTATCTTCCCACGATAAAGTTTCCTTTTCTCCGGATGGAAAATTTCTCGTTTTTTCCACATCCATATTGCGAATTTGGAGTACTCAGGATTGGAAGTTAATCGCAGCAGTGGATGCAAGCCGCTATAGTGAAAATAAAAGTCAAACTGAAATTATCGATTATGTTATTTCATCGGATTCTAAATGGGTTGCAACGTTAACCAATACTTCTGAAGTGCGGCTATGGGATATAAAATCGGGTCACTTACTGCCCAGTGACCAACAACCACTTGGAATAATATCCAATGATTATAAGTTCAACACCAATACTTATAACGATTCAGAAATTCATTTATCTCCTGATGGAAAATTTTTATATATTGTCATTAACTATGTTTATCCGCATGAAGCAATCTATGACATAAAAAAATATAAAGGTGCCGGCGTTGCTTTCTACAAATGGGATTTAACAAATCACAAATTGTCGTCGGTTAATCTTGTCAAAGATTTCACGTTCGATGCAGTCGCCTTTTCCCCTGAGGGAAAGTACTTTGTAATGGCGGGATATAGTAAGTCATCAGAAGTATCGTTGTGGGACTTGACATCTTTTTCCAGAATACAAACTTTAGTAACAGGTGAAGGTTCGTATTATGATGTCGATGTTTCTTCAGACGGCGATATTGCTGCGGCTCAAGATGACGGAGAATTGCTTCTTTGACAAAAGAACTCTATTGGCTAAAAGGTAAACCAAATAGGCTGCCGCTAAAAGTACTTTTATTCCAGTGTAACTATCGCCACCCCGTGTGGAGGAAGCGTCACGTGCAGCACCACATCTTTACCTTCCTGCTTCCAACTTTGCGGCGCAGGCGTGACACTGGAGGCTTCAATGAGGCGTTCCACTTGATAGGGTTTTAGATATGTTGGCTCGCCCATCGCTTCCCACAAACGCAGAGGATTAGCGTGTTCTTCATCAATGCGCGCAGTCCAGGCGCTTTTGGGCGGGGTGAAGTTTTTTAAGGTGAATTTCACTTCGTGTGATTCGATGGGATGTTTTGGCAAGGCGTGATTGGTCAGCACTAATTGTACGCCGTGTTTGCTGCGCCACGCCCATGCGTCCACAGTGCCGTGCGAGCCTTGCACTTCCAGCCGTTCGCTGCCGAGCTGAGTGAGCAATTCGTAAGCGCGGTAAACGGGTTTGGGAATGCCGTCAATGGTGAGCATTCCAAATCCGCCGTGAAAGGGTTTTTCTGGGAAAAAGTTTTCGTCGAAAATATCGGAGAATGTCCAATAGGAATACCCCTGCACATGTTCGCACGCTTCCATCAGCGTTTTGACGACGAAGGCTGCCGCGAACGGCTGATCATGCAAGCTGTCGCGGGGATTGGATGACGTGCTCCATTCTGTATAATAGATGGGTTTCCCGGCTGCTTGCTGGACAACTTCTTTGGCGTGCGTTGTCATGATGGAGCGTTCTGATTTGGAAAGTTGGGTTACGGTGTCGTCGCCCGGCTCGCCAAAAGCATCGGTGGGATATTGGTGGGTGCTGATGAAATCGGCAGGCAAATTATTCTTCTCGCAAAACGAGACAAACTCTGAGATCCAACTATTGGCAGCAGTTGCCGGGCCGCCCACGTGTAATTCGGCATCGATATTTTTAATGGTTTCCGCGGTGACTTGATACAACTGAAAGTACTTTTGCTGGCCGCCCGTCCAGAAATTCTCCAGATTTGGTTCGTTCCACACTTCAAAATACCATTGTCGAACTTCGGCAAGTCCATAGCGATCCACCCAGTTGCGCACCAGCTTGTCGATCAGCGTTGCCCAATCTTTATAATCGCGCGGCGGCGTCACGTTGGCTTCGTATTCAAAAACCGTTTTATCGCCGGATGACAAAGCGCGCGGCATGAAACTCAATTCCACGAAAGGCCGCATGCCGATTTCCAACAAAAAATCCATGATGTTATTGGCGTTATAAAACGAATAGCGTGGTTTATCTATTTGAATCGTCAGCGTATCTAACGGCGCGGACAGAATGCCGTGAAAACGCACGTGTTCAAAACCCAATTCATCGTGACATTTTTTTAATTGTTTCCGCCAATCGTCCCGCAAAGCCAGCCCGGCATGGCCGCTGCCGACGGTGTGTTTCCAGGAATGAGGTATTTGCTTTCCAGTTTTTTGTGCATCACAGGTAAATTCCAACATGTAGCTCCTTATGTATATCGTGTTAGGATAGTGCAGATTTTGTTCCTTAGATTTTTAGAAGTTAAGAAATCGAGTGGGGCCTGCCCCCACTCAACTTATTTCCGGCGATAAAATTATCGGCAAAAGTACTTTTGCCGCATTCTAACTCCTAACTTCCGACTTCTAACTTCTCCCTATTTGATTTACACTGCTTATCATGGAACAAAGCACTAATCCCGTTCTGACTTTTCTTGGGTTTTGGATGTTTTTGCAATTGGCGGCCAGCATTATTTTGATCCTTGGCGGCATTTATGTGTTGTATTGTCTGGGCCGCGCCGCTGCCAGTATGGATCGGTTGGCAAGCGCAGTGGAAAATTGGGTAGAATTGCAAAAGCCCGCAAACACCTACGTGCCGCCAGTTTCCCCGCCGGCTCCTGTTATTGTATCGCCGGGCGAGGAGAAAGCATGAGTATTTTGGCGCCTTCGATGATCTCCGCCAATTGGTGGAATATCTCTCAGGATGTGCAGGCTTTGGAAAACGCCGGCTGTGCGTGGCTGCATTTTGATGCGATGGATGGTAATTTTGTGCCCAATCTGACGCTTGGCCCGATGTTTCTCAAAGCCGTTCGTCCTTACACAAAATTGCATTTCGATACGCATTTAATGATTGATAACGCCGGAACGTATATTGATGATTATGTGGAAGCCGGCGCCAACAGCATTTCGGTGCATTGGGAAAATAATCCACATTTGCAGCGTGTGCTGACGCAAATTCGCGATGGCGGTGCGATGGCTGGTGTAGTTTTGAATCCGGCAACGCCGGTTAATGCACTGGAAGCGATTTTGGATAATGTCGATTACGTGCTGTTGATGAGTGTCAATCCTGGGTTTTCCGGCCAGCCGTTTTTGCCATTAGTGATTCCAAAAATGCGGCGTCTGGTGCGGATGCGCCAGGAGCGCGGTTTGAATTTTTTAATCCAGGTTGATGGCGGAGTGAGCGCAAAAAACGCAGGGCAGCTGGTGCGTGTTGGAGCGGATGTATTAGTTTGTGGCAGCAGTATATTTAATGAGCGTCCTTTGGCGGAAAATGTGGCACAACTAAATCAGAGTATTGCAACTGCCAACGCAGTGGAGATTTAAGCTCGCTAAAAGTACTTTTAGTACCCAACATGAAGAAAATAGTTTGTCCTTCCTGTGGAAAGGTCAATTTTGAAGCATTCGTCACATATCCGCATTGTGCCGAATGTGGCGCGTTATTGCCTGACGCCGAAGAAACTCTGCCAAAATCTTTTTGGTGGCGTCCGGTGGGGACGTTGTGGTGGATCAGCTTATTAGGTGCGGCAGCGGTCGCGGTGGCAATCAGCGTGACATTGTTGGGGCGCGCTGATGTGGAGCAAGATCAATTATTAGTTTATGGAACGTTGCAGCGCCACATGCATGTAGGTTCCCAAACTGTGATGCAGTTAACTCTCGATACCGTTTCTGAGAGCAATGCCTTACGTAAACCTATCCTCCGCAATGTAGAGCTACGCGTTCCCAATCAATTGCTGAAAAATTGGACGTTAGTATCAATGGAGCCATCGCCCAAAAGTACTTTTAAGCGCGGTAATGGCGATTACTATCAATTGGGTGATTTGGAAGTGAACACGATAATTTTTGTCACCTGGCGTGCGCGTAAATCTGGCGAATACCGTTTTGTGCTCAATCTTTTTGCGGATAGCCACGAGCCAGTGCGATTTATGGCGGCGACATACGTGGATCAACAAGAAGCCGGAAGGCAACCTCCAATCACCAAGCCCTTGCGGTGATCATTTATACTTATCAAAATAATGAATACGAGCGTTGCTCTGAGAGGGATTCACTTTCTCATCACGCTCCTGGAGAACTTTATGAACGCTGAAGATCGAGTGATCGCTCTGCATGTAAGACACGCTTTTGCCAAGTCCCCGCTGGACATTGGCGAGCTTATCATAAGTTGTCGCAGCGGCACTGTCGAATTAGACGGTAAAATAAAGCGTCCGCGCGATGTTGCCGGGGCCAAAGGAATAAATCTCAACCGCGAGCTGGAAATACTGAAGCAACTGGCACGTAATGTTCACGGCGTTAAAGGTCTATATGCAGACCGGGTGCGGATTATTGATTCCTAAAAGCAGAGTGAGAAATTTCGGGATTCCTTCAGTCGCTTAAAAAGTACTTTTACGCCCGCGCAAGAGTTGCACTGTTTTATTTCCATTCCAGGCAACCCAAATTCGCCCTGTTTTATCCGCCGCCACTGTGGGATATGTTACAGAATTTTGTCCTGGCGCAAGAAAGGGGGCTGATATTTGTCCGTCTGCCTGCACTATCACTATATAAGTGCGCAATTGGCTCCAGCTGTTGCCCTGTTTTGGATCTCTGGCACGAAATGTCAAATAAGCATGCCCGCCGGAATCGGTTGTGAGAGAAGGTTGCATAGCATCCTCCAATGAACGTGAAACCATAACGGGCTTTTGCCAAGTGACACCTTCATCATCTGACCAGCTAAGCCGGATGCCGGCGTTTTTGCCGGTTCCTTCCGAATACCAGGCGGCGAAAAGCCGTTTTCCTGATATTGCTAAATGAGGCCCGCTGACGGGACATCCGAAAATATGCCAGTTGTCCACGGCCACACGCCGCGGCTCACTCCAGGTTTGACCGCCATCGGCAGAAACGGCGCAAGCCATGTCGCGGATTTGTCCAGAATAAACATTACGCCAGATTGCCACCACGTGTCCGTTGGGGAACACCGCCAAATTGGGGCGGCAGCAGGGACACGCGTTTTGACTCACACGCACATTTTTGTCCCATGTGGCGCCTCCGTTTGTGGATCGCGCAGAGTAAACCGACGCCGTTCCGTTGTGCGTCTGATCACGGCCATCCAGCCAAGCTGCAAAAAGTACTTTTCCCGCCGCCACCAAATGTCCGGCATAAGCGCTGGTTTTGGGGCCGCCGTCATTGACTAGCACAGCTTTGGAAAAACTGGCTCCGTCGTTCATCGAATGTGCGCACAGAATTTGAGAACCGCTTGATCCCGGCTGATCCCACAGAACTGCTGGACCACGCATTCCATTGATCATCACGGGACTATTTTCGCCATGCGAATCCAGTTTTGAATGTTTGTCACTCACGGGAACACCAGCGTCAAAAGTGTCACCGCCGTCGTGTGAAATGAACAATTGCAACGGAGCTTTTTGAGGATCGTGCCCAGCGGCAAGGAGCAAAATATCACCGCTTGCAGGGATCAAAATTTGAGGGTCATGCGCTTCGGGGAAATCCGCCAACACTGCTCGCGGTTTTGTTTCCCATTGGATAGATGAACGGCGAGGCCTTTGAGTCACTAAGCAGGCGCCGATGACAATTACCGCAGCTACAATAACAAGCGCGGAGAGAAGAAGTTTTTTCATGATGATTCTCCGTAAAATGGTAGAAAGGAAAACACAGTTTCCTCTCTACCAAATGGATATATTTACTGCCTTGGATCGAAATTTCCTTCCAGAATTCCACGTGTGCTGTCCTGCCACCACACCTGGCTCCAGCGCACGGCTTTAGCATGGCCGTCGGCATACAGCGAATTGAATGTTTCGAGATGCCGCCGCAACGCAATTTCGTATGTTTCCCCAGCTGCACTATTCCACACCTGCTCGTGCATAAAAGCACTGGCTGCGACATCGGGATCGTTATCCACCCAGTAAAAAGGATGGAAATGGTCTCGTTGCAACGGATCGTAATTTGTATTGGCATCCGCCAAAATGATGAATTGTGACGATGAATTAATAGATCCTAGGGTGCTATAATCGGTTGTTCCCTGTCCTGCGATCCAGGCATTCATGATGTAGGATGTGGTGTAATAGTTGTTACCGTTTTCAGGCGAAGCGGGAGTGTTCCAGCGTGTTCCCTCATCGCTGGGGCAACGAAAAAGCTGTGTGCTTTTCATGTAAGGTTGCGCGGAAATTGTCCAGCTAACGTGGCCATTAGAGTCAGGGTCATACGAGGACAACGGAAAGTGATCGTCGTAATCCTGCGCGTATTGCATGAAAGCCAGGCCGATTTGTTTGAGATTGCTCAGGCAACTGGCGCGGCGGGCATTTTCTCTTGCCCGTGCAAAGACAGGAAAGAGAATTGCTGCCAAAATAGAAATAATTGTAATAACAACCAAAAGTTCTATGAGGGTGAATGCAGTTTTTTGCACTTTCCCCTGAGTTTTGAAAGTACGATTCATGTTGATCTCCTAATTAATTTTTGACTTGCAATTAAAGGAGGTGCGATGGTGGGCCGCGCGCTTGGCTTACGGGAAGCGCGCGAATGAGTGGAGAGGCAGCGGGAGGTTCCACGAGAGTGGAAACAGTGATTGCATTAAAATCCAGCACCAGACGAAACTGGCTATTTCCCAAAATATGTTGCAACATTCTGGCGAGACAGTAATCCATCGCCATCGGTTGATTGTTCAACTGGCTTTTGTCGTTACTGGGCGAAACTTCGGGCATCGCGCAGGCACAGTGTGCCATTGCCATTTTTTGCTCGGGAGCAGGGCCGTCTGCGCCCATGGAACAAATATGCCATGTTGGCGCAATAACTTGCAGACACGCCAGCAACAACACGGCACAACGCACCCACCATGAAGGAGGAGATTTTCTTTCAAGCTTGCGGTGTCGTTGCATATTTAGGTTGCCTTTTATTTTCCGACAAATAAAGTCAGATTTCAATATGCCAATTGATCATCACACTTATGGGTAAAAGTACTTTCTGTCCGAAGATCCGCATGCGTAGAATAATCGGAGGTATTTTTACACTATTGTAAACTCCATCGGCCTACATGCGCGGTTCTCCTTCAGTTTGTGATGATGGGATTTGCCGCGCCACAGTGAGTGCATAAACCGCCGCAGCGCCACCTTTCTTGAGCGCTTTAGCGCATTCGCGCAGAGTTGCGCCGGTTGTGCAAACATCGTCAATCAGCAATATCGTTTTGGCTTTGATGAGTTCCGCGTGCGTTGTTTCTATTTGAAAGGCATTCTTCACATTTTCGGCACGCTGGCCGCGATCCAGCTCCACTTGCGGACGGGTGGGTTTGACGCGGCGTAAAAGTACTTTCGCGGGAACATCAATCTTTAAGGAGAGTTGATCTGCCAACAATTCGCTTTGATTGTAGCCACGCCGATAAGCGCGCCATCGATGCAACGGCACAGGCGTGATTAAATCGCAATCGGGAGTTTGCAAGGTGTCATTGCAATTGCACACCAAAAAGTCCGCCAATTCTTGTGCCAGCAAATTTGCCAAACTGCTTTGCCCCTGATATTTATAGCGATGAATGGCTTCGCGGGGAGGACCCTCAAAAGCAAAGCAGGAACGCAAAGCGGCAAATTCAGGAGGCTTATTTTTGCGGCTGGGACGGCATTCGGCGCAGAGATTGGCGAGTGCCAGCGGATCAAACGGTTTGCCACAGATAGCGCATAATGGATTTTGCAGAAGGCGTAATTGGAGGCGGCAATTATCGCAAAAAAGCCGTTCTTCCCACCCGCCGCAGCCCGCGCAGCGTGGCGGAAAAATGCCCGCGACTGCTGCTTCTGAGAAGAGTTTCAGGATGTTCATGGTTGACAGGATGCGCTTTCTGGCCTAAAATTTGTACCCAATGGCTAGCCACAAGTGGTTTTCGCCATGTCATCCGGTTGTGGAGATTTGGATGCTCCAACGTCGCGTGTTGTCCTAACGTCTGACTGATCTTCTTTTCTTAGGAAAAGTACTTTTATCAGGGCAGCTTCGCGCCGAATAACCTCAACGAGCAAGCTTAGTGTATCTTTTGCTCGGCCAAGGAAAAACGGCACACACGAGAAACCGCTTATGAAATTCACCCACCTGAAACACCCGCTGCAAAAACGCCGTCATTCGTTTTTACCTCTTGTCGCGACTGTCATGTCGGTTATGACTGTCGCTTCTTTTTGCCCGAAGCCTGCGATTTCCGCGCCAAGTGTCAAGTTGAAAGGCACCTGGGGAACAATTTTGGGATCACAAACCTACATTCGCATTCGCCCTACCACCAGCACGCCCGTTGTTGCTAAAGTGTCACGCGGCACCAAACTGATGGCGTGGGGAACATACCAAGGTTGGTATCGCGTCGAAACTACCGATCACCATTTTGGTTGGGTGCACAATGATTTTCTGAAAGTTCCAGAAGCTTCCAAACTTAAAGAACTTTCTCACGCCAAAGCCCAAGCCGCCTGCAACACCGCTGATGACACGCAGATTTTATACGGTTCACCGACGCAATTGCGTCTTTATTACACCAAATATAAAGCACGTGGCGCGGCGTTGGGATTGCAAAAGATGGGCGAGCCATTGGTGGCCACTTCTCACCTTAAGTCTCAAGAGCTTGCTCCGGCGGTCGTTGCAGACAATGGAGTTTCTCCATCCGGCGTCAGCTCAAAAGCTGTCTTAGCGGCTTTGGACACAAGTGGCGATTCGGCTGCAATTGACATCAATAACAATTACAATGTCCAAAGCATTGATCCCGCCAAAAAGGCAGAGCCAAAAGCCGCATCACGCGGCGGATCACCTCGCGATGTCATCGATTGGGCCAAAGCCAGCGGACGTTTGGCTTTTGGTGAAAGTGTGGCAAACAAAGCACTTTCCTATCGTGGCATGCCTTATATTTTCGGAGCCCAGTCTCCGTCTCGTGGATTTGATTGTTCTGGCCTGGTGTCATACGTGTTACACAAAAATGGGCTTCATCCACCGCGCACCGCTGCCGAACAAGCACATTACGGCACGCCGGTATCCCGCAGCCAGCTAAAGCCGGGCGATTTAGTTTTCTTTGCCGGAACTTATAAAGGTGGCGTTTCACACGTAGGAATCTACATTGGTAATAATAATTTTGTGCATGCCGCCAATCCCAGCAAGGGCGTTCGCGTGGATTCACTTTCCAAATCCTATTACGCAAAACATTACTACGGCGCTCGCCGTCCACCCGCAAAATAGATCACATAAAAGTACTTTTATAGCGTAGGCAATGCCGCCTGCGCTATAATTTTGTCAGGGTGCGTGGAACGAAAGTACTTTTAACTCATCACCGTCATGAAACTCCGCGATTATTACCGCACAGAAAGCGAGCCCTGGAATAGCATCCGTAACGCAGTGTCACCGCGTTTACTGTGGGCTCTTCATGCGCCGCTGATGTGCACTTTGCGATTGTCGGGTTCTGGAATGGACGAAGGTGCGAATTATCTGGAAGGCCGGAACGCGGGAGCTGGAGCAATCTTTGTAACGTGGCACGATGTAATGCTATTCCCGATGTTTGCTTTTCAGCATCACGGCGTGCATGTCATCGTCAGCCATTCCCGTTCCGGCCAGTTAGCCGCCGCGCTATGGCGCTTGCACGGCTGGCCGACTATTTGGGGTTCGGCGGGAAAACGCGAGGGAATCACTGCGCTGCGCAAAGGCGTCACTAAATTGCGCGAAGGAAAATCCATCGGTTTCACGCCTGACGGGCCGCTTGGCCCGCGCCACCGCGCCCAGCCTGGCGTGGTTCATTTGGCATCACACGCGGGCGCCAAAGTCGTTCCGCTAGGCGTTGCCGTTTCGCGCCAATGGTCACTGCCCACCTGGGATCGCCATTGCATTCCCAAACCCTTCGCCAAAGCGCATTTGCACGCCGGAAGAATGCTGGATGTGCCGCCCGATTTAGATCGAGATGGCGTGGAAGAATGGCGCTTGGGGATTGAAAATGCGATGTTGGAAGCGCAAGGTGAAGCAAGACGGAAGTTGGAAGAAAGTAATTAGAAGCTGTGAGTCACCTCTTAGAGCCAAAAGTACTTTTATTTCTCAAAAAACCAACAGCTTAAACGCCGCCAGCACCGTCAGCCCCAGCGCCAGCCACTCAAAATAATTCTGGTTAATCACCGGCAATAACTTTCTGCCGCCCAGCGCGCCGATAATAATCATCGGTGCGAGCGCCAAATCCAGCCCCAGTGAATGCGGAGTTATCAATCCCAGATGATGGCTCAACGGGACTTTGAACCAGTTGAGAATAAAGGCGTAAATAGCGGCGGTACCCATGAATTCCATTTTGGGCAACGCCATCGCCAGCAGATACAACACCATAATCGGACCGGCGGCGTTGGCGACCATGGTAGTGAACCCGGCTAACAACCCCATGCCCGCGGCGAACCAAATTCCCTGCGGCACTTCATCAGATTTCATGTAATAGCGCCGCCATATGTGCATGACAACCATGATTACCAGAATCACGCCGATCAGTTTCCCCACGTCATAACTGTTCAATTGCCCCATGGCAAAAAAACCGAGCAGAATACCGGTGACGGCCCAGGGGAAAAGCCGCCATAAATGACTCCAAACGGCATGGCGAAAATAGGAACTAACGGCCACACAATCGCCCACAATCAAAAGCGGCAAAATTAGTCCGGTGGATTCGCGCGCGGGAACCACCGTAGCAAACAGCGCCACCGCGAAAATGCCAATTCCGGGAATACCCGTTTTAGCAAGGCCGATCGTGGCCGCACCAAGAAATAGTGCTGCCCACTGCCAAATTTGGAGGGAATGAATAGTAATCAAAAGATTTAAGCAAAAGAGCGCGGCCATTATTGGCTCGCGCTCTTGAAAGTACTTTTAATTGTGTATTCCGAATTAATATCCGGAGTTGCCGCAACTACCACAACCGGCTGCTGCTGGCTCGACGTCGCCCTCTTGGCCTTCTTTGGGCGTGAAGGAACTGCCGCAGCCGCAACTGGAAGCGGCATTGGGATTTTCGATTTTAAAGCCGCCGCCCATCATGTTATCGACGAAATCGATTTCTGCGCCTTCCAGGTATTGACCGGAACGCGGGTCAATGATGACTTTCACGTTGTTGATATCATAAGTGGCGTCGCCTTCCATGGGTTCTTCTTCCAGCGCCATGCCATATTGAAATCCGGAACAGCCGCCGCCTGAGACGAAGACACGCAACATGGCTTCCGGTTTATTTTGCTTTTCCAGCAAGCTTTGCACTTCACTTGCCGCACGATCGGTAATTGTAACCATAAAAACTCCTTCCTTGGAAAGTACTTTCCACTATAGATTATACAGACGATGCATTTTATCCGCAAGCAAAAATGGAGTTTCGAAAGTACTTTTCGAAACCCCATTTTTTGAAGATGTAACATCTTTTTTATGCTTTGGCCCGATTAAACAATCCGATGACGAACATGACCAATGCGATAATGATAAGGAGATGAATCAGCGCTCCAGCAACATGGAAAACGACGAAACCAAGTACCCACAAAATGGCCAAAACTAACGCAATTACCATCAAAATAGACATATGAATTCTCCTTTAAACGTCTGTCAATTCCATAGAGCAAAGCCGATGCCGAACTTATACTAAAAGTACTTTTGCCCGTTCTTCAATGTTCCTGTAGCGACAAGGCGTTGATCGCTTGTGCGCTTTTCGCCCTTCACATCTTCCAATTCAAAACGGCCTTCTTCCAATTTCAGTAACGCAATATCCGCCTGCATTCCAGCGCGCAGCGTTCCGATGCGATCTGCCATTCCCATGGCTTTGGCGGGATTTTGCGTGGCGGCGGAAAGTACTTTTTCCAATGGCATTCCCAGATAGAGAAACTTGGAAAGCGTCGTCGCCATGTCCCATACCGGGCCGTCAATATTATAAGAATGAATATCCGTGCTGATTGTATTAGGCCAGAAGCCATACTCGCGGCAAGCTGGTTCAGCAGTATTCCAGCCAAAAGCGCCGGCGCCATGACCGACATCACAAATCACGCCACGCTCTTGCGCCTCCAAAAGTACTTTCATCGGCTTGCCGTTTTCTTCAAACGCGTGATCGGCGTGCGGATGAAAAAGATGCGTATAAATATCGCCGGGACGTAATTTTTCGAGCAATTCCTGAACGGGAATATTGGAAACCGCGTGATGAATCATGAGCGGCGTGCCGGTTTTTTCGGCGGTTTCTAACGCTTCTTTGAGCGCTTTGTCTTCGTGTTCCTTCTTGCGATCCGCAAGGCTCGCCGAAAGCCGCGCTTTGACGCCAATGAGATGCTTGGGGTTTTGTTGGATGCAATCAATGGCGGCGGCCGCATTGATATGACGCAAATCCGCCAGTTCGCCCATCAACGGTGGCGCGTCAGCGTGGCCTTGCAAACATCCCACCATCGAAATGTTGAGCAATGCATAAATTTCTTCGCGCGCGGCCGGCATCACGTATTTTTCAAAAGTGCGATAAGTCAACGATCCCGCTGTGCCGGTATCCAGCAACGTCGTCACGCCCTTGCTTAAACCGCATGTAATGGCGTCAATCGCCCAATATCCCATGCCGTCAAAAACGTGCGCGTGCAAATCAATTAGGCCCGGCGAGACAATTAATCCTTTGGCATCAATTTCTGTTTCGCCTTGCGCCGCAAGGTTTTGCCCGATTTCCGCGATCAATTTTCCATCAGTGCGCACATCCGTAACCACGCCCGGTGCGCCGCTGCCGTCCACCATCAAACCATTCCGAATTAAATAACTCATTCTCTCACCAAAAGTACTTTTACAACATTCACCTGAAAACAACAAAGAGCACAAAATTTCTTTGTGCTCTTTGCGTTCTTTGTTGCTAATTTAAAAATCTACAGCAACACTTCTTTTCCAGTTTCGCTCGATTCATAAATCGCGTCGATAATCTGTGTTACTTTCAACGCTTCCTCGCCCGGCGTGAAAACAGGTTTGTCGTTGCGCACCGAATCAATAAATGATGCGATTTCCAAATGATGCGATTGCACGCCAGTTGGCAAATACGCCGGCGTGATGTCCAATAATGTCTGATCCTTTTCGGTGAACATCTTGAGCGGCGTCAGCTGGCAGCCGCCTTTGTCGCCCATGACGGAGAAATTGAAAATTTCGCGTTCTTCGATATTGGCGCAAAAACTGCTTTCCAATGTCAGCACGAAATCATTTTCAAAACGCACCTGCGCCACGGCGAAATCTTCCACGGTGAAATTTTTGTAATCCCATTGTCCCATCAATCCGACAACATCTTTGCGCTTGCCGAACATGTCCCAGGTTTTACCGGAAACCGCAACTGGCTTGGGATGGCCGATCACGTGCAGCGTGAGATCCAAAATGTGCACGCCAATATCAATCAACGGGCCGCCGCCATTTAATTCTTTGGAGATGAAAAATCCCCATCCCGGAATGCCACGGCGGCGCATGGCTTGCGCACGGGCGTAATAAATATTTCCCATCGCGCCGGATTTCACATAATCGCGCAGCACCTTAGCCTCGGGGCGAAAACGGTGATTATAACCGCACATCAATTTGCTGCCGGATTTTTTCGCCGCGTCTACCATAGCCTGGCCTTCTTGTGCGTTCATCGCCAGCGGCTTTTCGCACAACACATCTTTGCCGGCCTTAAGCGCCGCGATGGTGGCTTCGGCATGCAGGAAATTGGGCGTTGTCACCGAAATCACATCGATGTCATCACGCTTCAACATTTCTTTGTAATCGGCGTAAGTGTGTTCAATGTTGAATTGTTCTGAAACGCTTTGGCGCGACGCTTCCACCGGATCGGCGATGGCGCGCACTTCCACATTTTCCAGTTTCTGATAACCGGGAATATGAATTCCCTTGGCAATGCCGCCAGCGCCGATAATTCCAACGCCAATTGTCCCTGTCTTTTTCTTGCTTTTGGTTGTTTTTACTTTGCTTGTTTTAGGCATTAATCAATCCTTATACAAAAGTACTTTCGTGGTATTTAAAACCGTTCGCAGTTTGCCGCAGATGCCGGAAAAGGTCAATTGGCAAAAGTACTTTGGCCCTGTTTTATATTTGCTCAAACACCGTATTCCTGATTCCTGCATTTGTCATACTGAGCGAAGTCGAAGTGTGGCAAATGCTATTATCGCTAAAAGTACTTTTGATAAAGGCTTCGACTGCGCTCAGCCTGACAATTCGCACAAATGCTGAACAGGAGCAAAAGTACTTTTACAATAGAAATAGCCGTAGAATAATCGAACGCGGATGCGTTCAAAGCGTATGACTGTAAAGGAGTCATCATGATGAAAAAGATTCTTGCCACAATCGGTATTATTGTCGCGGCAGCCGTGCTTATTTCATATTCGCAAACGCAAGCAGCCAATATCAAGATTCCTCTGGCGTCTATGGCTAAACCTTCTGCGCATGAAAAAGTTGCTACCTTTTCTGAAGGTTGTTTTTGGCATGCCGAAATCGTCTTTCAAAGTCTGGTTGGCGTGCGCGATGCGGTTTCTGGCTACGCTGGCGGACACACCGCAAATCCCACTTACGAAGAAGTTTCAACCGGAAATACGGGTCATGCGGAAACGGTAAATGTGTATTACGATCCGTCCAAGATCAGCTATAAAACGTTGGTCGATGCGTTTTTCGCCAGCGTGAATCCAACGGAAGTTAATCGCCAAGGGCCGGATGTAGGAACACAGTATCGCTCAATCGCATTCTATCGAACGCCGCAGGAAAAGGAAATTATTGAAGCAAAAATCAAGCAGATCAACGCCAGCAAAAAATACCGCAGCAAAGTGGTGACACAAGTTTTGCCGTTCACCAAATTCTACAAAGCGGAAAATTATCATCAGGAATACATCAGCCACAATCCGGATAATCCGTATGTGCAGAGTGTTTCGATTCCTGATTATGAAGAATTCCGGCGGAATTTTAAAGAAGGTAAGTTTAAATAAGAGGTTTTCTGATAATCTATTTGCTGACGCGCGCGGTTCTTCAAGCAACGGTATAATTACTTTACTATGCATACCATGGAATCCGCGATAAAAATCGCCTTGTGGTCGGCGCAGGATGCCGCCTTTAATCTGGATTTTATTCCTGACGATAAGCTGGATTGGAAGCCATCACCTGAAGCAAAATCAGCGCTGGAGATTGCCAATGAAATTGCCAGCTCTTTTCAAGGTGGAATTTCCTGGCTGGAATCAGGAAAATGGGGCGTCGAATATACTCCCGCAACCACACGCGATGCGGTAAAAATCGCCATCAAAAATAATTCGGAAAAATACGCGCAAAAGTTGCGAGAATTCCCCGAAGAACGCCTGAGTGAAACTTACGAATCGCCCATGGGGCCGATGTCGGTTCAATTTGTGGTTTCCCTGGCATTGATCGATGTCACGCATCATCACGGTCAAATCAAATATATCCAATCTTTGCTCGGCGACGCCGAAGATCACTTTATTGCGGCAGAACTACCATGATAAACGCATCTACTAAAGTTCTGGCAATCATCGGCGATCCCATTGAGCATTCTCTGACGCCGCGCATTCAAAACGCTGCCTGGCGCGATCTCAACACGCCGCATCAAACTTACAATGTGCTCAATGTGGCATTTCGAGTTCCGCCTAAAGATTTAGAATCCGCTGTGCGCGGCGCGCAAAAAATGGGATTTTTAGGATTGATGGTCACCATTCCGCATAAGGAAAAAGTACTTTCACTGTGCGACGAACTGGATATTTCCGCGCAGGATGTGGGCGCTTCCAATTTATTACATTTTCGTTCTGACGGCGCGATCGTCGGTTATTCCAGTGATGGCTGGGCGGCTATCAAAAGTTTGGAAGAGGAAGGCGTGCATCTGGAAAATTCCAAAGTTGCAATAATGGGCGGCGGCGGCGGCGCCAGATCGCTGGCATTGTGTTTGGCGCGGGCGGGAATCGGTCATTTGCGATTGCTCAATCGCACGGTGGAACGAGCGGAAAAAATCGTGCAGGAAGTAAAAATACTCGTTCCGCAATTGGATGTTCTTGCCTTGCCTTCGCAGAAAAGTACTTTTGAAGCGGTGCTGCCTGAATGCGACGTACTGATTAATGCCACTTCCATCGGCATGTCGCCGCAGGTGGAAGGAATTCCCATTAATCCCAACCTATTAAGCAAACTGCCTATTCACGCGGCGGTATATGATATTGTTTATAACCCATTGGAAACGCGATTGTTAAAAGCGGCGCGTGACGCGAAATTGCGTGCCGTGGATGGATTAGGAATGTTGATTTACACCAATATCCGCGCTGCGCAGATTTGCGCCAGAGCAGAACTTTCGAGTGCCGTGATGCGGCGCGAAGCCCTGGCGGCACTAAATAACTAAAAGATGCGTTCGGATGAAAAAAGATTGCTAAAAGTACTTTTAGCAATCTTTCATGGATAATTAACGATGGTGATGCGCATCATTGTGGACAATATTGACCGTGGCATTCTTGATATCGTTGCGCCCTTCCCGCCTGCCGGTAACAATGACGGTGTCACCCTTTTTAATGAGCTGCGGCAAACGTGCGGAGGGATAGACATTGTAAATTTTGCCGCTGACACGGATATCCAATTTTTGCGCCGAAAGAATATCGGTGACAACTCCGGTTATGGTTATGCCACGCACAACATGATGATATGGCGGCGCAGCCTGTGCTGTTGGCGCCAAACCAAATGCGGGGGCCACACAAAAAGTGCCGAGAAGCGCCACGCCCAACAGTTCCTTCGATACTACAGTTTTCTTTTGCATGAGAAATCTCCTGTGTGCACTCTACATTCCGTGCATAGCCTTTTTATTTGCAAGTAATATACCTTGAGCGTAGATTTTATCTGAGAGTTTTCTTTATACGTTTTGTCTTCTTAGTTTTTATATATTGATCTTTAATCGTTAAAAGTACTTTTAACGATTGCTCAATCGCACCACTCTTGCGTTGTTAATATCATTGCTGCCAGACCTTCGCCCAGTCACACGCACTTTGTCGCCTCGTTTTAGATAATTCGGCAAATGCCCCGCCATGTTGACATTAAATATTTTTCCATTGATACGAATGTTAATTTTTCGATCAGAATTGATTTTAGTGATGATGCCAGTAAAGGATTCATCCTGATAATCGTTATTCCGTGATGTTTTTCGAAGGATCTCGACGTGCGCCTTATTAATAACATTACCTGACTTCTGACCACTAACGCGAACAATATCACCTTTATCCAAGCTATATGGCAGACGGATAGCAGTTTTTACATTGTATGTGTTTCTACCGGCACGAATATCAAACTGTTGGTTGGAATAAAGTTTAATGACAGAGCCGATGAATGTCTCAGGATGTTTTTGACTGTGACCATTTTTATGGAAGGCCGACGCAGGAATTGCCAGAATGGCTGGCGGCCTCATCATTATGAGGGTAACAACAAATGCGCTGGCAAACGTCGCGTTAATTACCATATTAAACAGTGGAGTTTTGCGTTTCATTGTAAGTTTCCTTGTGGAGTAAATTTCAAACTCCACCGACGTTATAATAGCAAATCCAGTTTTAAAACCCAACTTGGCAATGTATAAAAAAATTATGGAGATAGATGAAAATCATCTATCTCCATAAACCGGGCAAAAGTACTTTTAACGATTGCGCAAAATCGTAACTTTTGCATTACGAATGTCGTTATTACCGTAACGATAACCATAAACACTTACTCTGTCGTTGCGATTTAATCGACGCGAAATCCTTCCCGATACATACACATTGTAGGTTTTACCATTAAGGCGCAAGTCAAATTTGGAAGGAGATTCCACTTTAGTCACAACACCAACGAAGGTTTGATATTGCTCATGCCGATTCTTATCTCTACGATGGGTTGGCCACGAATGTGGAGCGGCCTGGGCAGGACTGATCGAACCGATCAGAGGCGCAACGCACATGGCACCTAATAGCGCTGCACTCAGTAGTTTTCTCGATACAATGTTTTTGTTCTTCATGATAAGTCTCCTGGTAGAACGTAATTTTGTACAACAAATTTGTAGACTGCACAATAGCAATTTCAGTTCCAAAAATTTCGCTATAATGCATAAAAATTTATGGAGACAGACGGAATCATCTGCCTCCTGGCAAAAGTACTTTTAGCGATTCCGCAAGATACGGACGCTGGAATTGCGAATGTCATTATTGCCGTAACGCTGGCCATAAACGCGCACTAGGTCGCCGCGATTCAGTCTGCCGGGCAATCGTGTGGAAGCATAGACATTGTAAGTATTCCCGTTGATACGAACATCTAATTCGTTGCCACCGTAGTTGACGCGTGTGACAATGCCCTCAAAAGTGCGATAGGAGCCATAATTATTATGGGCGCCGTTGAGAATAATCCAGAGGGAGCCGTTCCACCCATAACCATGACCGATCCAATAATCATCATCATGACCGTGCCAATACCAGCGTGATCCGTTCCGAGTGTAGCCGTGGCTGCGATGCCAATTATCATCGTAGTGGTTGTTATTTGTCCTTCGCCAATTTTGATGAGGGCTTGGAGCAACATGGTGCACAGGTGGTTTTGCCCGGTTGTGATTGGTTTCGTGTGATTGGTATGGTGGGTGATTTTGTGGTGGCGGTGCAGAATGGTTTCTATTCGCCGTATGTGATTGGTTAGGTCTATGGTTTTGCGGTTGCGGAGTCACATGACTTCGATTGGAAGCATGCGATTGATTGTTTGCGTGGCCTTTAGCACGATCATGTGATTGATTTGAGTCATGATCTCTCCTACCATGATCTGGTGGAGCAGCTTGGGCAACAGTCCCACTTGCGAGTGGCGCAACGCAGAGTGCGGCTAATAGGGCTGCGTTGAGCAGTTTCTCTGATCCGTTATTTTTGTTCTTCATCATACATCTCCTTTTCGAATGTTTTCATGCATTCTTTGTGATTAAAATGAAAAAAAGAAGGACAAAAGAAGAAATTTTGTCCTTCTGAAAGTTGGAATCAAATCAATATTTCCCGAATCGAGCAAAAGTACTTTTAGCGGTTTCGCAAGATCCTGAAATTTGCATTCCGAATATCATTGTTTCCATAACGTTGGCCGTAAACACGCACCAAATCGCCCTGGCTCAAGCCTCCCTGCAAACCCCGGTTAGCGTAAACGTTGTAGGTTGTTCCATTAACTCGAAGGTCAAATTCGCTATTACCATAGTCCACTCGTGTCACAATCCCATTGTAATTTTGGAAAGGGCCATAGCTGTTACTGACTGAGTTCAAAAGGAGCCAGATGGAGCCATTCCATCCATACCCATTATTAATCCACCATGCGTCATCGTGGCCATGCCAATTCCAAGATGAGCCATTTTTTACATAGCCGTGGCTGCGATGCCAATTATCATCGTGGCTATTGTTATTTGTCCGCTGCCAGTTTGGATGCTGATTCGGCGGGGTAGCATGCGGTGGCCGCGCACCATGATTTTGATTATTAGTAGCATGTGGTGGATTTGCGCCATGATTTTGGTTGTTGGTAGCATGCGGTGGATTTGTGCCGTGGTTCTGATTGTTGGTTGCGTGCGTTGGAGGTGTTCCGTGATTCTGGTTATTGGTCGCGTGTGTTGGAGGTGTCCCGTGGTTCTGGTTGTCAGCGTGTTTGCCGGAGTCCTGCTTCTTGTCATCTTTGCGTGTATTGTTGGGATTTTGGGTCTTCTGATCATGGTTTGGAGGAGCGGCCTTAGCGGCTATTCCACTCATCATTGGGGCGGCGCAGATTGCTCCTAACAAAGCCACGTTTAATAGTTTCCTCAACTTTACATTTTTGCTCTTCATCGTAAATCTCCTTTTACATCAAATATAACTTCGTTGACGCTGTGATAGCAAGAATAGTTCCGAAATTAGTATTTCTAATGTATATAAAAAATTATGGAAGCAGATGATAAACATCTGCTTCCATAATTAAAACAAAAGTACTTTTAGCGATCGCGCAGGATATTGACGTTTGAATTTCGAATATCGTTATTGCCATAACGTTGGCCATAAACTCGCACGATGTCGCCTTCATTCAATCGGTATGGTAAATCGCGGTCGGGATAGACATTGAAAATGTCGCCATTGATACGAATGTCAAATTCGTTATCGCGGTAATTAATGCGCGTAACAATACCTTCAAATGTACGGAAGGGGCCATAATCGTTATAGCGATAATTGTCGCGGGAGCTATCAAGGATCGCCCAGATAACGCCATTCCAAAAATAGCCATTGCTCAACCAATAATCATCGTCGTGATCATGCCAATACCAACGGTTATTGCGTCTGATATAGCCATGGCTGCGATACCAATTATCATCGTGGGTATTCCAATACCAGCCGGAGCCGTTCCAGAAATAGCCATTGTTGTGCCACCAATTGTCGTCGTGTCCACGCCAGTTCCAGCTTGATCCATTGCGCACATAGCCGTGGCTACGGTGCCAATTATCATCGCGGTTGTGATTATCCTTCCACGAATCATTGTTAGCAGGGCGCCAGTTGTGATCCGCATTCCGATTATAGTTGGCGTGATTATCGTTGCGAGAATTATTCTCAGGACGCCAATTGGAACGATTGTCGTTGTGGAAATTATTTTCTGAGCGCGGTCTATTGCTGTCACGCCAGTTACGATCAGGTGCGGAATAATGATTATCCCGAGGCGGTGCACTATTGTCTTGATGGCGAACATCGGTGCGCGAATCGTGACCTCTATTGTTGTCATAATTCGGCCGGCTATTTTGTTGACTGTTGCGGGAATGATCATCGTTCTGATGGTCTTTGCGTCCCTTGTCATTATTATGATCGTTTGAATTCCGATCATTATGGTTGCGCGAATCCGAATGTCCGTCATGTGGCGCCGCAACAGCAGCGGACGAAGATCCCATAATGGGAGCCATAGCAAATGTGCCAACAAGGGCGGCACTAAGTAATTTTTTCCAGATAAAGTGAGTGTCTTTCATTGAAGTCTCCTAATTACAACAGATGTTCCTACTTGCTTATAGACGTCATAGTAATATGAGTAGTTCTACGAAACAATTTAGGATGCATAAAAATATGGGATAGGTGAATTTCATCTATCCCATTAAAAGTACTTTTGTTAGTTGTCTGTGAACGTGAAATCTGAATTGCGAATATCGTTATTGCCATAACGCTGGCCGTGCACGTCCACAATATCGCCGACACTCAACCTTTCCGGCAAATCACGCACAGGATACACATTATAAGTGTTGTCATCAATCCGAATATCAAATTCGTTATCATCAAAATCGATGTGGGTGACAATACCCGTGAAGTTCTGGAATGGGCCGTAATCGTTGTTATCGTTATTGGCCGCAATTATCCAAAGTGCTCCATTCCAATAGTAACCGTTGTCAATCCACCAGTTATCTTCATGATCATGCCAATACCAGTTGTTATTCCGCCAGATATATCCGTGGCTCAGGTGCCAATCACGATCTTGTGTATGATTGTCGTGAAGCTGCAAACCAAGTACGAAATTGCCCAACTTTAACCACGCTGAACCATTCCAGGAATATCCATTGCTGTGCCAGTAATCATCGTCATGACCGTGCCAATACCAATGCGATCCGTTCTGCACATAACCATGACTGCGGTGCCAATTGTCGTCTTGGTCATGATTGCCGCGAAACGGAACCGTGAAATTGGGCGTATGCGCGTTGTTGCCATGCTGATTGAAGCTGCCGTTGAAATGATTATCCTGATGCGGTGTATTTCCGTTATTATGCGGATCATTTGCATGGGGGTTATTATTTCTATTGCTTTCCTGATTCGGTTGCTTATTCTGTTGATTGTCTTGAGGGCGATCTTGGTGACGAGATCCCTTCCGGCCGTTGTCATTGTTATCCGAATTATTATTGGAATTCTGATGATTATTGCCCCGGGAGTCAGACTGGTTGCGATGCGAATCCGCCTGTGCGATGGAAGAATTTCCTGTAATAGGAACCACAGCGATCATGCTAACCAACGCAGCGCTAAGTAATTTTTTCCAAAGAATTTGAGAGTGTTTCATAGAAGTCTCCTGTAGGAACAATCTTTGTTAGGTGCTAGCGAACTAACAAAATTTGCTCCTTTTGAACTGTTTATTTTGACGCGTTGGAGAAATCAGCAGTTCAGAAATTAAAATAAATTGAAGGCCAAATAGGGTAAGAGTATTTTAAAGAAATGCGAATAAGTGAGACCGCAAATAAGTTGCAAAAAATGGCGGGGGTAGCAATATCATTATTAAAATGATTTACACTGAAAAGTACTTTTAGAGAAGCATATTGCATATGATAAATTCACCGTCACTTATTCCGCTTATCGCGCAAGCACAAAAATGCGATACCTCGTGCACTGCGATAATTGATTCAGAAAATAGTTACACCTATCAAAACTTACTGGATGCTTCCGCAAAAATAGCAACGGCGCTTTTGGATGGCAAGGCGGATTTATCGGAAGCACGCGTTGCATATTTGGTTCCCTCTTCCTTTGATTATCCTGCCGTGCAATGGGGAATTTGGCGCGCAGGCGGCATCGCGGTGCCGCTTTGCACCATGCATCCTGCCAGTGAATTGGCATATTCAATTGAAGATTCTGATGCGTCGATTGTTGTAGCTCACCCGCAATACGAAGAAATTTTGCGCCCCATTGCGGAAAATTTAAAGCGAAAATTTCTATTAACAACGGAACTACAAAATGCCGGGTTTAGCGATTTGCCGGATGTGCCGCTAGAACGTGGCGCCATGATTGTGTATACCAGCGGCACCACCAGCAAGCCCAAAGGCGTGGTGACCACGCACGAAAATATTGCGGCACAAATTAGCAGTTTGATCCAGGCATGGGGATGGACAAAAGACGATCATATTTTATTGTTTTTACCGTTGCATCATTTGCATGGAATTATCAATGTGTTGTGTTCGGCGCTGTGGGCTGGCGCGGCGTGCGAAATGTTGCCGCGATTTGATGCGAAGAACGTATGGAAAAATTTACAGGAAAATGACGTAACACTTTTCATGGCTGTGCCAACGATTTATGCACGAATGGTAAAAGCCTGGAAAAATGCTTCTCCGCAAGAGCAACAATCGATGACAAACGCCTGCAAAAAATTACGCCTCATGGTGAGTGGTTCCGCAGCGTTGCCTGTCAGCACTTTGGAGGAATGGCGTGGCATCAGCGGCCATACGTTATTGGAACGTTACGGCATGACTGAAATTGGCATGGCACTTTCCAATTCCTTAAATGGAGAGCGGTATCCTGGCCGTGTAGGTTCTCCCTTGCCTGGCGTGGATGTGCGTTTGGTGGATGACAAAAATAATATACTCGCGGATGGTGAACAGGGCGAAATCCAGGTGCGCGGAAAAAATGTTTTCCGGGAATACTGGCGCCGCCAGGAAGCCACAAAGGAAGCTTTTGTGGATGGCTGGTTTAAAACCGGTGACGTGGCGATATGTGAAAATAATATATATCGAATCCTGGGACGCAATTCGGTGGATATTATCAAAACCGGCGGATTCAAAGTGTCGGCCTTGGAAATTGAAGAAGTATTGCGAACCCATGAATCCATCGAGCAATGTGCCGTCGTTGGCGCGTCCGACCCCGAATGGGGCGAGCGTGTTTGTGCCGCAGTGATATTGAGAGACGGCAAGTTTCTTGATTTAGAAACATTGCGCAGTTGGGCAAAGGAACACCTTGCTGTCTACAAAATTCCTTCGCGCTTATTGATATTGAATGAATTGCCCAGCAACGCCATGGGTAAAGTGGTGAAACCAGAAGTGACGAAATTATTCAAGGATTAGGTATTTTGGTTTTTAGGTAAAAGTACTTTTCGGCGTACAAATCCACCTAAAAACCCATTTACCTATGCATTTATGATTATTCGAATTGTAAAATTGACCTTTAAAGAAAATGGTGCGGAAGAATTTCTGCGGCTTTTCAATGAACGCAAAAAGGAAATCCGTCATTTTCCCGGATGTATTCATTTGGAAGTGTGGCGCGAAGAAGAAAATTCCAATGTGCTATTCACATATAGCCATTGGGAAAATGTGGATGCCTTAAATCGATATCGATTCTCGGATTTTTTCAAAGACACATGGAGCAAAGCAAAACCATTGTTTGCAGAAAAAGCGCAAGCATGGAGCACCGTGCGCGAAATAGTGGTGGAGTAAAAGTACTTTTGTCTTGCTGAGCGTAGTCGAAGCCGGCAAAAGTACTTTTATAGCAATGCTTCGACTTCGCTCAGCATGACAAATCGCCAGAAACCGAGAAGTACTTTTACTCTACTCGGTTCATGGCACTCATCACTCTGCTCTTTCAACAATCGCCATCGCTTTGTGTAATTGATCGCCGCGTCCATCGGCATTATCGGCGTCGCTGGCTTTGACAATCACATCCGGCGCAATTCCTTTGTTGCTGATGTCATGTTTTGCGGGCGTTAGATAATGCGCCGTGGTGATGGCAAGCGCGCCGCCGTCGCTGAGGTCGAGCAGTACTTGAACGCTGGCTTTGCCGTAAGTATGTTCTCCTACAACCGTTGCCAGATGATTATCCTTGAGCGCGCCGGTGAGAATTTCCGCCGCCGAAGCGCTGTAGTTATTCACCAAAACCACGATGGGAATTTGGAGATTGAGATAACGATTTTTTTGCGCATTCATGGATCGCATTTCGCCGGTTCGTTCGTGGGTGAAGACAATCGGGCCGCTCTTCACAAAATTGCTGGCGATAGAAACCACGGAATCCAATAAACCGCCAGGATTGTTACGCATGTCGATAATTAACCCTTTGGCAGGACCATTTCCGCCGGCGCCGTTTTTCACCGCGTTCAGCGCCTTGGTCATTTCTTCGTCGCTCTTCTTGTTGAATTCATCCAATTGCAACCAGGCGATTCCTTTAGGCAGCCAGTTCAAATGCACGGGATGCACTTCGATAACTTCGCGGGCAACGGTCAGATCGAGTTTCTTAAATGTAGTCTGGTCGGCAGAATCCGCAGGCGTGGTTTTGCGTTCCACAGTGATATTAAGCGAGGTTCCGCTCTTTCCCTGAATGTAGGAAACGACTGTGTCTAAACTTAGGTTCGCAGTGTCGTGTCCATCGATATTGAGCAACACATCATCTTTGCGAAGCCCCGCTTTTTGCGCCGGCCCGCCATCGATGAGCTTGACAACCAGAGGACGGGAAGTGGGCAAAAGATGCGTGGCGGGATCACCTACATATTTATCGATGAGGCTAATACTGACACCGATACCGACAAATTCACCATCATTTTTTACCTGAAATTCCTGATAATCCTCAGGCGTCATGAAACGCGTAAATCGGTCTCCCAGCGAAGCCAGCATGCCGCGAATGGCGCCGTAAGTGAGCTGCTTCTCGCTCACGTTTTGCTGAAAAAAATTCTCTTCGATATCACGCCGCACTTCGTCTAATAACTGATATGGTTTTGAATCCGCATTATTGGCGACTGGCGCCGCCGGATCTGCGGTAGCGCTGGACGCAAATAGTTCGTTACGTCCGTTATTGTGTAAGGATAAATAGGATGAAAGCCGCTGCGATGGAGGCAGCCAGCGGCCGGATTCATTCACTTGAGCGCGAAATCCGTAACCGGCTCCAAACGCCAAAACAATTGCAACACCCAACATCAGGCGTGTTGCCCAAAGTGGATTTATTTTGAGGTGTTTCATGATGATGAGTTTAACAATGCTGAACGCGGAGATTTGAGTGCTGAGTAAAAGTACTTTTGTGAGCCTGATCGAAATGGTAGGGCGCTCTCGCCGAGAGCGCCGCGCGCCTGGCTCGCCGAGCCAGCCCTACCATTAAAATCCTGCTTTTTTGAGGTATGGCAACGGATTTATCGGCTTGCCGTTTTTGCGGATTTCGAAATGCAGATGCGGGCCGGTGCTCCATCCGGTGGAGCCGACGTTGCCAATATATTGCCCCGCGTTCACGTGCTCGCCGGGAGAAACTTTCATTTTGCTGGTGTGCCCATAAAGCGTCACGAGACCATTGCCAACATCAATCATAATCGTGTTTCCAAAGCCGGTTTTCCATCCCGCGTATAAAACGGTGCCGCTTTTTGCGGCGCGGATTGGCGTGCCGTAACCTGCCGCCAGATCGTCGCCACTGTGCAATTCCATCCGGTGCAAAATAGGATGATAACGCATTCCAAAACGCGAACTCAACGGCGCGTGCACCGGCAATGTCCAACCGCCGCCACCGGTAACAGGACTGCTTTCGGCGCCGCCGCTTTCGCTGAAACTTTCACTCATTGTCTGCTGTGATTGGCTGTCGGAAACCATCCGGTCTTCATAAACCACGCGGCTCGTGGGCACGCGTTTGACGCGGCCCTGTTTGTCGGTGACATTTTTATACGTCTTGACGCGGCGTGCCACGCGCACTCTGTGCTGGCTTCTCATCTGCGCGGCGCGCAAAGCCGCCTGCCGCGCTTGATACTCGGCGATCAAGGTGGATCGTTGCGCTTGCAGCGTGCCGATCATGGAAGAGATTTCGCGCGACGATTGTTGCTGCGCCTGCGCGTATGACCATTGTTCGTATTGGGAGCTTTTGATTTCTTTCCAGTATTTCTGGACGTTTTGCTGGGCGATGTAAATACGCGACTTTTCCTGATTGGTGGCTTGCACCAATTTGTTGCGTTGTTGCCATTGCGACATCAGCGAATTCTGCAATTCCGTCAATTCGGCTTTATCTTGTTTGAGCTTTTGCTGCAAATCAGCATCGCGATCTAAAATAGCGTTAAAAAGATAGATGCGCCGCGACAGATCCGAAAAAGTGCGCGCGCCTAAAAGTACTTCCAGATATCCCATTGGATTCGTGCGCTGCATCGCCGCCAGACGTTGTCCCACCAACTTCATGTGATAGTTATATCGTTTTGTGACAATTTGCTGTTGATGCTTGGTTTCCACAATCCGTGCTTCTGTTTGCCTGATCTGATGCTGGTAATTTTCAAAGACATCATTAGCTTGTAATAGAAGTTGCTGCGTTTTTTCCAGGCGATCATGAACCGTTCCCGCTTTGGCTTTGAGGGCAGTTGCTTTGCTGAGAGCCTCGCTGGCATTTTGCTGATGGCCGCTACGTTCCTGCCACAAATGTTTGATGGAATTTCCAATTTGTCCAATAGACGTGGCCTGTGCGCGGGAAGACGAAATGACAACCGCTGCCAACAGCAATGGAAAACAAATTGCGCTAAAAGTACTTTTACGGAACATCCGTGTCAGTTTAACTGAATTAAAAGTACTTTTAACTCAACTTCATCATGCAAACGATTCTCCATACGCGTCCTCGCCGTGCGTGCTAATATCCAAACCGCGATGCTCGCATTCCTCGTCCACGCGCAATCCCCAAATGCGATCCAAGATTTTGAACAATATAAAACTCACAATCATCGTGTAAGCGATGACGACAACAACTCCCAAAATCTGAATTCCAACCTGTTGAATTCCGCCTTCCAACAAACCTGCGGATGCAATGGGATTGATTCCTTTGAGCGCAGCCGTGGCGAAAATACCGGTGAGAATAGCGCCGCACGCGCCGCCAACGCCATGAACCGCGAAGGCATCCAGCGAATCATCCAAAGTACTTTTGGCGCGCCAGTTGGCGGAATAATAACAAACCAGAGCCGTAATCGCGCCGACAGCCAGCGCGCTCATCGGCGATACAAAACCTGCCGCTGGCGTGATTCCAACTAATCCCGCTACCGCGCCCGAAGCCGCGCCAAGCGCCGTCACTTCGCGGCGCGCCAGGTGATCAAGAACCATCCAAACCAGCATGGCCGCGGCGGCGGCGATATTGGTATTGACAAACGCCACCGTAGCGAGCTGGCCGCTGGAAAGCGCCGATCCGGCATTAAAACCAAACCAGCCAAACCACAGCAATCCTGCGCCGAGCAAAGTGAACGGCAAATTATGCGGACGCAACGGCATCACTTGATGATCGCGCCGCCGTCCCACAATTAACGCCGCGACCAAAGCCGCGAAACCGGCATTCACATGCACCACGGCGCCGCCGGCAAAATCCAGCGCGCCTAGTTTTCCCAGCCAGCCGCCGCCCCAAACCCAATGCGCCACCGGCGCGTAAACCAGAAGCGACCACAATAAACAAAAAATGAGAAACGGTTTGAATTTCACCCGTTCCACCACCGCGCCTGAAATCAGCGCCGGCGTGATGATGGCGAACATGCATTGATAAATCATGAACGCCTGATGCGGAATCGTCGGCGCCAGTGGTGCGGCATCGTATCCCACGTTATTCAAAAAGAGATAATGAAAACCGCCGATGAAATCATTGCCCGGCGCGAACGCCAATGAATATCCCACCACGACCCACGCCACGCCCACAACCGCCGCCGCGCCGAACGATAACAATAATGTGTTGAGCACATTTTTGCGGCGCACCATGCCGCCGTAAAAGAACGCTAAAGCCGGCGTCATCAAAAGCACCAAAGCAGCGCTGACTAAAATCCACGCCGTATCGCCGGTGTCGGGTTTCCATGTTGCATTACTTTGCTGCGCCAACGCCGGCGCCGCCAATGCGGCGATACTCGCCAGGCACAAAATAAGGCGCGACATCGTTAATCGAATAGACGGAATCAGTTGCATAAAAGTACTTTTACCTCGCTGAATCCATTGTCCTATAGTTGTGTTTCGAGAATGTTTCAATAGAGTAACTATTAGATGTTACTTGTGTAAAAGTACTTTTACGCTATGTTTACCTTTCTGAAATTTACGCGAAACACTGTCCGTATAAGCTTCTCTTTAATTTTTATTTTCGGAGAATTTTAATGAGAAAACGTTTCAAGAAAAGCAAATGGCAAATGTTATTGGCGGGCGGATTGTTCACAGCTCCCGCCTGCGCCACGCCATCCACTTTGGGATTCTATCCTTCCTCAGATATTTATTCGCAAGGTACGGTGCATTTGGATGTCGATACTTACAGCAAGAACCTGCTGAAAGAATCCACCCAAACAGTAGGACTCACCACAGGAATCGGCGACAAAGATACTCTTTTCGGACGCACCGAAATTGGTGTTGATTTTCTGTATAAAAGTGCAGGAGACACGCCGCGCGATGCATCGGGAGATTCGTTAAACATTGGAAAGCGCTTGCTCTTCAACGCCAAAACGCAACTCTATTCCAAAAATGATGTGCGCCTGGTTGCAGGTTTCTGGGGATTAGGAAACAGCGCTATCGCAGCGCCGGATGTGGGTTATGTGCTGGGTTCCAAAACATTTTCCTGGGGACGCGTTCATTTGGGATTGGCACATTCATTTGCAACGGAATCCAGCATTTCCACTCCCGATGGAAATCACGATCAGACCTACCTGGCATTGGGATACGACCGCAGCCTGACCAAAAAATTATCCTTTGCCGTGGATTATTATTCCGGCAAATCAGCAATATCCGGCATCCAGCCCACATTTTATTATTCGCTTTCCAAAAACACCAGCGCCGGTTTGGGATTGATGCATTTTAATGATGGGAGCATTGGCCCTTCGCGCAATCAAGTTTATCTTTGTATCGATTCTAATTTTTCGTCATGATACCGCTAATCGTATAGAAAGTACTTTTATAACGCAGATGCCGCCATCTTATTGTCGTAAGATTAATGTCTGTAATGGACGATCAAAATCGGACAGATTTTATTGATATCTTACAAGAGAAAGTGATACCTCAAGTATTGTCTTCAGGAATAAACCATGTGTTGCTGGCTCCGCCGCAATGGTCTCCCGAAATGGAATTACCGGATGGCATGACGGCGGCGCATGTAAAATTGTGCGGCAAACGCACGAAGAAACGTGGCGGTAAACCATACGGAAAAGTGGCACTTACAGACAAGTTCTGGATAGCAGACCGGTTGCATTCAGCGCGGATGCCATTATTATGTTTTGTGGCACAGGGACCGGTCGTTTGTCAAATTGCAGATTACGTGGTGCATTGCAACACGGGACATGCCTATCTTATTCCACCTGGAATTCCTTACTCCGACGGCAGTCATCGTTTTCTGGACGAAACAAAACCACATCACGGCAAATGCACCAGATTGCAAATGTTGCCCTACCGGAAGGGATTATATTGCTGGCGCACGCATAATTGGATAAACGCAAAAGGAAATCAGGAATGTAACCAGTTGTCTCATTCCTTACCTTCAAGCCGCGTGCCGGAATACCTTTATGAATTGATGGACGAGATGATGCAACATTCGGCAAACGGAGAAATTATCAGCGAAGGTTTATTGCGGGTTTTATTGGGGACGCTTTGCCGCGAGTTGCAAAAAGCTCCTTTCGTTGAAGCGGGAAAAAATCTTCCTGTAAATACTGAAAAGCCACAACACACGATTACGCATATTGAGCGCTACATTCATCGAAATTTGGCGGAGAATCTCACCATAGAAACATTGTCGCGCCGCGCAGCCATGTCGAGGACGACATTCACCGTGCAGTTTCGCGCCAGGACAGGCAAGTCGTTGGTGGAATATCTCACTGATTTGCGGATGGAGAAAGCGCGTGAATTATTGCGCAACGGCGATCTGGCAGTGAGACACGTCGCTTCTGATGTGGGAGTTAAACAAAGCCGATTACGTGTTTTGTTTCAACAGCGCGAAGGCGTCTCTCCTTCGGAATACCGCAGGCAACAGCGCGAAAATCAGTTAATCGCAAAATAACCGTTCGATAATGGCGCGTGATGTTCAATAAGTACGTTTAGATCTGGATTTAAAAGGGTATAATTACAAGCATAGCTCAAAAGTACTTTTCAGGAGGAAGTTACATGGAACGTAGAAAAGAAAAAGGATATACCAAGACGTCAAAGCAAGGATTCACTTTGATAGAACTTCTTGTTGTAATTGCAATTATTTCGGTTCTTGCGGCAATTCTATTCCCTGTCTTCGCCAGGGCGCGCGAAAACGCGCGGCGCGCCAGTTGCCAGAGTAATATGAAGCAAATTGCGCTGGGCATCATTATGTATAGCCAGGATTATGACGGAAAGCTTTTGTATTACAGCGCCATCCCCAAGGAAAGCTCTCCGAGTCCATTAACCGGAGTGATTCCCTATATCAAAAGTGAACAGATATTTCGCTGTCCGTCGGCAAACTTGGCAACTCCTAACACAATTACCAGTGACGATGTCCCTGCAAATGCGACCGAGTACGGTTTTCCGGCAGCCGCGGGCACTTCACCCACCACGATTATCATGGGAAGCACGGCAGTAACTCTTATCGATTCCATTCCTCAGCCCACGCTGCAATGTTTATTAGCGGAGACTGTGAAAGCAAGTGGAACTTATGGAGGAAAAAGAGGCTTTGATCGATTTAGAGCGAATGATATTACCGATACCGGATTAGTAGGTATTATGCCGGGATTTGGAACAGTGGCGGGAACAACATCCACCCGTCATTTCGACGGTAACAACTTCGCCTTCGTGGATGGCCACGTCAAATGGCTGAAAAAGGAAACCATCGAAATGCCTCATGCCACCAATCAGGCAATTCAATTTTATTGGCCTTAACTGATTTTTTGTAACAAGATTTTTGCACAAGATTGTCGTATATTAGCACCCAAGAGAAAGTAGAATAATGAAAATAAAATCCCTGTTATTATCGGTATTATGTTGTTGCACTTGTTTACCTTTGCGAGCTGATGTTTTATTAGTGAAAGATGGCAAACCTGCCGCTACTATTTATGTTTCCGCCACGCCGCATCCCGGTTCCATCGAAGATGCACCATTACAAACCGCGGTCGGTGAACTCAATGAATACATCCAAAAAATGAGTGGCGCTGTTTTGCCGGTTGTGAAAACGGATGATCCCGCGCAGGTAAAAAACGCTGGAATTGTGCTGGGCGACCTAGCTGTAAAAATGGGCGCGGCGCCGCAGAAAACTTCTGTTTCCAAAGAAGGATTTCGTTTATTGACCAAAGGAAAAGTACTTTTGATCGGCGGCGAAAGTGACGATGGCACGCTTTTCGGCGTCTATAAACTTTTACGGAATCTGGGTTGCGATTGGGTAATGCCGGGCGCAATCGGTGAAATTGTTCCTCATCAATCCACCCTGAAAGTACTTTCAGTGGACGATTCCGAAATCCCGGGATTCCAATTTCGCAATCTTTGGTATAGCGGCGGCGCGCGTGTGAATACGAAAGAAGATTCCGCGCTTTTCACGCAATGGTTGCACCGCAGCGGTGGCGGCGATTTCAAACCGCCGGCCGCGCAAACATCCGGTCATTTTTGGGGCGCGTTTATTCATGACCATCAAAAAGAGTTCGACGCCGATCCGTCGATGTATGCCCTGGTGCGTTTGCCTGATGGCAGTCTGGTGCGCAAAGGGCCGCAATTGGAATCCACTAATCCCAAAGTCGTGGATATGATGGTGGCAGATATTAAAAGTACTTTTGAGAAGAATCACTGGCCGCACAATAAAGCCGTGGGATTTCCCATCGGCCCGTCCGATGGCGGCGGATTTTCGGTTTCCACGGAAGCGGAATTGGCCGCATCCGGCAGGCGCGATCCGCAAAGCGGCGGCGAGGATCAAACGGATTTACTGATACTTTTGGGGAATCAAATTTGGGATAAAATCAAAAACGAATATCCCAATGTCTATCTGGGATATTATAGTTACGCGCAATACCAGGATTATCCGGCGCGCTATAAACCTAATCCGCATCTGGCGATTATCTTCGCACCGATCGCCTTTTCGCGTTATCACAGCGTGCTCGATCCGCATTCCAAAAGCCAGGCCTATTATCGCCACGTGGTGGAAGAATGGCATCAACTGGCGCAGCAGCAAGGCAATCCGCTGATTTTTCGCGGCTACAATTTTAATCTGGCCGACGACATGTTACCCTATTCCAAACTCAAAATCTGGGGCGACGAAATTCCGTTTTATCACAACATGGGTTTCATCGGATTGAATGTGGAATCGCAAAAAGTCTGGTCGGTTTATGGGGCATCCAATTATGTATTCATGCAATTGGCGTGGAATCCTGCGTTGAATTGGAAAGACGTGTTGCACACTTATTGCCAGCACGCCTTTGGCGCGGGCGCGGCGTCCATGGAAAAGTACTTTTTGCGACTGGCGCAAAACCAAAGCGACGCCGGGCAAGAAGCCGGTTCGTATCATGCTATTCCGCTGATTTTCAATGCGGATTTTATGGCTCGCAGCAAAGCCGATCTCGCCGATGCGATGCAGGCCGCCAAAACCGCAAACGATAAAACGCGCATTCATTATGTCACCGAAGGCTTTCATTCGCTGGAATTATATTTGGATTATTTCAACGCCAGCACCAACTTCGATTTCGCATCCACCCAAAAGTACTTTCAGCAAATGGTGGATCATCAAAACGCCATGCTCGCCGAAAATCCGGCGTTAGTCGCGGCCGGCGGCGTCAGTTATCTGAATCGATTTTTGAAACAATTTGTCGATCAAGGCGCGCAATATTCCAGCGGCGAATATCACATCGTGCAAAAGCTGCCGGATGCGCTGCCGACAATTTTCGATCCGTATCGCGGCGGCGAAGTGATGGAATATTTCAATCCGCAAATCAATGATCGCGATTGGCTCCAAACAAAAACATATTCCTCAACATGGGACGCGCAGGGATTGGCGAATTTGCATGACGGCGCGGTGTGGTATCACTATCGTTTCGATAGCCCGCAATTGCACGATAATCAAAAGCTCGGATTATTCCTGGGCGGCTTTGACGACGAAGCCAGAGTGTGGCTCAACGGCGTTCCTATCGGCGCGAGCAATATCGGTTTTAGCAAACCGGCGGAATATGATTTAAGCGGCGCACTTCAAAAAGGCGACAATTTATTGGCGATTGAAATCGTGCGCAATTCGAAAGAAAATGAATTGGGGACGGGTGGAATAATCAGGCCATCATTTTTATTTGCCGGACCAAAATTGGAAAAACAAGCGGATGTGCTGCCGGCGGAATATTTGAAATGATCCCAAAATCGTCATTCCCGCGAACGCGGGAATCTGGAAAGTGGCTCCGGCGTCCCGCCGGAGAATAAGCGGCAAGATGCCGCTTATTCTGGATTCCCGCGTTCGCGGGAATGACGTTATTCGATATAAAAGTACTTTTATAATCATGAAACATTACCTTTTCGGAACGCTACTTCTGGCCGCCGCTACCACATCATGCGCCGCGTCAAAATCCATTGCAACGTCGGAAATTCTAACGCCGATTATCAAAACTTCCGCAGCAATTACGCCGGCAAAAATTCCGGCGACTCCCGTCCAAATCAGCAATAACGGCCAGGCGCTGTTACCGATTGTCATTTCATCCAGCGCCACCGACCGAGAAAAAGCAGCGGCGCAAACGCTAGCGGAATATCTGCAAAAAATTACCGGCGGCACATTTAAAATAGATGCCGGCGCAAAAGTACTTTCAGCGAATACCGCAGGAATTGCCGTTGGTTCGCCCGCGGAATTTCCCGATTTAGCCAATCAATTTGATTTGAACGATCCCACCAAAACCGAGGATTATTTATTGCGTTCGCACTCCAGCGGCGTTTTGTTAGTTGGCGCGAGCGATTTAGCGGTGGAACATGCGGTGTGGGATTTTCTCTATCGATTGGGTTATCGCCAATTTTTCCCCGGCGCGGATTGGGAAATTATTCCCAGCGAAAAGAATTTGAATATCTCTGTAAGTACTTTTCAGCATCCCGATTATTACTCGCGCCGCATCTGGCCCGGTTTTGGAAATTTGAAAGAGAATAAGGATGCATTTGCAAATTGGGATGCGCGTAATCGAATGGGATCGGGAGTGGAATTAAGCACCGGCCACGCTTATGGCGCGATTATCCATCGGCACGAGGCGGAATTTAAGGCGCATCCCGAATACCTTACGAAACCCGGCGGCGATAAATTTTGTGTATCCAATCCCGGTTTGCAACAGTTAGTTATCAATGATGCCTTAGCGATGTTGGAGAAAGATCCCAGCTTGCAATCGATTTCCATGGAACCCAGCGACGGCGGCGGCTGGGAATCGGACGCGTGCCCGGACGCAACGGTGTATAAAAGTATTACCGATCGCGCGGTGAGTTTGGCGAACATGGTTGCCGAAGCTATTGCCAAAAAATACTCTGGAAAATATGTGGGGTTGTATGCGTATAGCTCCCATTCTCCGCCGCCGACAATCAAAGTCAATCCGCAGGTAATTCCCAGCATTGCGACGTCATTTATCAGCGGCGGTTATACAATAGACGGATTGCTGGCAGGCTGGCACAAGCAAGCCGATCATCTCGGCATTCGCGAATATTACAGCGTTAATACCTGGGATCGCGATTTGCCAGGCCATGCGCGCGGCTCCAATATCGATTATCTCAAAACCACCATTCCGCATTTTTATGAGGAAGGCGCGCGCTTTTTATCCGCTGAATCCAGCGATAATTTTGGTTCCAATGGATTGGGATATTACATCGCCACGAGATTGATGTGGAATACCGCCGACGCCGCGCATGTGGATGAAATTGAAGATGACTTTTTTCAAAAGGCTTTTGGCTCCGCGAAAGCGCCGATGGCGGAATTTTATAAATTGATTGACGGCAGCAATAAACCGTTGCTGAGCGATGATTTGATTGGCCGCATGTATCGCCAATTGAATGATGCGCTCAAATTGACCGATGATCCGGCGATTCAAAAACGTATTGATGATCTGGCGCTTTACACACGTTACGTAGAATTATTTTCCGCCTATTCGCAAGCCAAAGGCGACGCGCGGCAAGCGGCGTTTGAAGCGCTCATGCGTTTCACCTGGCGTATTCGTACCACGCAAATGGTGCACACATTGGCATTGTGGCGCGATCTGGCGAATCGCGACAAAAGCGTCAAATTCCCGGAAGGCAGCGGTTATCGCGTTGCCGAAGATAAAGATCCCTGGAAAAGTAACGAGTCATTTAGCAGCGAACAGATTCAGCAAATAATAACTGATGGCATCGCCAATAACAAATTATTGGCTTTTACACCACTTTCATATAGCGCTGATTTGGTTCCCGCAACACCGTTGCATCTCACTTCCGGCAAGCCTGGCTCGTTTAATATGTTGCGCGGTAAAACAGATTTATACACCTGGATCAGCAACGCGCCAGCCACGATAAATTTGCAAAGCAGCGCCGGATTGATTTACGGCAATCGCGGCCCGGCGAAATTCGAGCTATTCCCCATTGCGGAAACCGGCGGAAATTCCGTGGCAAATGCGGAAGTCGCGCCGGATAAACAACCGCATTCCGTGCCGCTCAAAAGTACTTTTGATGGATTGCAATGCATCAATATCAGCGATGGCAGCGCCGGCACTTCCGTGGATTGGCCAGCCGGAACGCCGATGGTGATGGAATCCAGTATCGATAACGCGCCGACAATCGCCGCCGGCCGCTGGACGATGTATTTCTATGTCCCCAAAGGAACGAAAACGATCGGCGGCTATCGCAACGCCGTGGGCACGTTAAAAGGCCCGGATGGAAAAACTACTTTCACTTTCATCGGAGATAATAATCCCGGTTATTGGAGCGTGCCGGTGACAGCCAGACAGGATGGAAAATTATGGCAATTAAATAATATTTCGGGTTCTGTAAAATTAATGACAGTGCCACCCTATCTGGCGCGCAACGCGGATGAAATGTTATTGCCGGCAGAAGTGGTAAAAGCGGACGAGTAATAAAAGTACTTTCGCTACCGTTTAAATTCCTTCCGGTAATCGCTCGCGAAAATATTCCAAATAGAATTCTGGTGACTTTTGGGATGCATGATATTTCAACAAAAAATGCAGCGCGGTAATTACCACGCTGCATCAAATGAACTATAACTTAATTCAACAACAGGAGAAACATCTCATGAAAAGTACTTTTAAATATTACTCCGCAACAACCGCACCTTAAGAGCCACTACCATATGCGGTCGGATCAAAAGTTGCTCCGCCAGTCATACCCGGGCCATCCATGGGCGAATGGTCATTCCAGATGACGGAGCTGGTTTCATTATTGGCTCCATTGGCTTTCAGCCATTTCACATGTCCATCGGCAAAAGAGTAATTGGCACCATCCAGATGACGTCCCAGAGGACTTTGATAATCAGTGATGTCTTCCCATTTGATGGGAGCGGGCGTAGTTGAACTGCTACATCCCGCGCTATCTACATACGTTCCGTCCAATTTTGTTTCGCTGCAACCGTCATAATCGTAACGCGCGTTACCAGTTTCAAATCCGCTTTGGATACCAGTCTGCCCATCGCCGTTCATGACGGTTTGTGAAGGAAATGCGAGAATTGCGAGACTTTTCGTGTTTAATTCGCCGTTGTACCAATAGTCGGTGTAGCCTGCCTGACTTGGGTCGGCATTGGGCGGGTTGACTTCGCTGGGACATTGAAATACTTGTGTGCTTTTGAGATAAGGTTGCAAGGAATCTGCCCAGCCGATTGATGCGCCAACTTCCGTAGCTTTGCCACGCCGTGGAAGAGTATCATCGTAATCTTGTGTATACTGCATGATGCCCAATGCAATTTGCTTTAAGTTACTCATGCACGACGCCCTGCGCGCACTTTCCCGTGCCCGGGCAAAAACCGGAAACAGGATTGCTGCGAGAATCGCTATAATAGCGATAACAACAAGCAGTTCTATCAATGTAAAGGCTTGATACCTTAATGATTTTCCCTTGCTCTGGCAAAGATGTTCTTCCAAACACTGTTCACTCTTACTTTTGTACATCTATTACTCCCTAAATTTCTATTCCCGACTGAATAAATCAGATTATCAATTCAATTATCGTTGGTTGTTCTTTCTCTGTCAAGATGATTTTGAAAAAGAGATCTATTAATTTTTTTGTTAGGAGAAAACGTCAGATTGTGCGATGAAAAATACAAGCGAAAACCGTCGCGCTACGCCACAATTAAAGGTAGCGTAATTTTATAGGAGGTATTTCATGAAAAGTACTTTTGACAATGTAGCACTGTTTATTCAGACGGATAAGAATGCTGATATGTTTGCGTTGCGTGATGCCATGAACGAAACCGGTTATCTTTTCTTTCGCGGTTTGTTGCCGGCGGAAGATGTGCTCGCTGTGCGCCATGAAGTGTTGCAATTATGCAGCGAGGCTGGTTGGTTGGATCCGTCCCGTGATATTGATGACGGCATCGCCGCGTCCGGGCAGCAGCCGTTGAAGGAAGGCATGCCGGAATATATACCAGTGTATCGCAAGGTATTGAAGCTGCCGCAGTTTCACGATTTTCCCACGCATCCGCAACTGATGAATATCGCGCGGCAATTGATCGACGGCGAAGTGCTGGTGCATCCGCGCCGCATTGGCCGCATCACTTTTCCGCATTTCGAAAGCGCTGCCACGCCGCCGCATCAGGATCATTTTTATATTCGCGGCGCGGTGGAAACCTATAGCTGCTGGATTCCGCTGGGCGATTGCCCGATGGAACTCGGCGGCCTGGCGGTGGAACCCGGTTCGCATCAACAGGGATTTTTGGAACACACCGTTTCGTCGCCCGGCGTGGGCGGCAAAGGGTGCCCGTTGATGAAGAGCAAACGCAATGGCATAGCAGCGATTTTGCCGCGGGCGACGCGTTATTTTTTCACGCGTATACAATTCACAAAGCGTTGCCCAACAAGACTGATGACCGCTTGCGCATTTCCACTGATAATCGCTATCAGCGCGAGGGTGACGCCATTGATCCCGGCGCGTTGAAACCGCATTTTAATTTGGATTAAAAGTACTTTTGCCGCAAACTTATTTACTTATCGATTTGTATATATTGGCCCAGATGAATACTTCTAAGTCATCTTCCGACTTTGGTCCTTTACTCAAAGCATTACAGCAAATTACTCAATGGCTAGGAAATGAGGACGGATTTCGTATTCTGATTGCGTCTCATCATCTACGCGAATTCAAAAGCCAGGAGTTGGCGGCGCATAATACGATCATCAAACATCAAATGCTTGGCAATCGCGTTTCTGTCCGCGGGTGCCGCCATGCTGATCAACCGCGTAAAGTGATTGCACGTTGGTGGGAGGACAAGCTGCTGGAAGCCGCCCATCCCACATTACATTTTATTCTGCAGGGCCAGGCCGATATGCGCGCTGCTAATTACAGCGTTCATTGTTTACCGGGCGACGCCATCTTTTATCCTGCCGGAATTCCCAAGTCGGATGGCTCTGTTCCTGATTATGTGAATATTTCGCCAGATGCTTTTTGCGATACCCTGATGTTTAGCCCCGGAGAATTGTTCGGGCAGGGCTTGGAATGTAGCATCGCCCATTCGCGTGATAATAAATTGATATTAAACGCCGCCGATGAAGGGTGCTGGGTAAAGAATATCCAGATCGCTCAACTGTATACAGGATTATCTGACGAATTGGAGGCAAAAGGAAATACGAAAATCGCGCACCAATTTCTGTCACTCATCCTTGCTTTATTACAACGTGAAATTAAGGATGGCAATGCTTCTTCCGGTTGGCAATTCTCCACAGTTCCCACGCCGCAAGTGCGGCAAACACTCATTCAGCGTGCTATCGAATACATGCAAGCCAATCAGGATCAACGTCTGACCATCGACGGCGTGGCTCGGCATGCAGGTATGTCGCGCACGGCGTTCACGGTGGAATTCCGCCGTGAAACGGGACAATCGTTCAGAGAATATTTGATTGATCATCGCCTGGAATATGCAAAAGTACTTTTGAAGGATGCGAACCATACGGTCAATCGTATCGGCGAATTAGTGGGGCTTAGTCCGGGACGGCTGCGCGCGCTATTCCATGAAAAATTCCAGTGTTCCCCGGAGACATTTCGGAAATCGTAAAAATATGTCCACGGCAAGCGCCATTTGTTCATTTTGGATGTTTACAGCAAGCGGAGATGTGACATACTTAGGAGAGTTGGCAATTAGTGAACACGATATCCTTTTTGCTAGCAAAAAAATTTTGGAGGCAGAAATGCAGCGCAATTCAGGACGAGGCTCCATGAGAAGCCAACGAGGATTTACATTAATTGAACTTTTGGTTGTCATTGCCATTATTTCTATTTTGGCAGCGATCTTGTTCCCTGTTTTTGCACGAGCCAGGGAAAACGCGCGGCGCGCCAGTTGCATGAGCAATTTAAAACAAATTGGTTTGGCAGTAATGATGTACACGCAGGATTACGATGAGAAATACCCAAATGCCGTGCTACCCAACGACCAGCCGCCGCCTGCTGATTTAGGAGGATATTGGTCCAACAATTATTGGTATTGGCAGCAGTTGCTTTATCCGTACACAAAAAGTCAACAAGTGTATTTTTGCCCTTCCTCCACTGGCGCCAATTCTCCGCTCAAGCAATCCAACTCCTTTAATTATGGAGCGAATCTTCTGATTATGAGAAACGATAATGGCACGAATCTCTATCCGGCGATCTCGCTTGCATCCGTAAATTCTCCGGCGGCAACGTACTTAATCATGGATGCCGGAGCGATGCGGATAGACCCGGAATATTTCGTCAATACTCAAAGCGGCTGGGCGTGGCTCCCCGGAAGCGGGCCGTTGGGCGCGTTCGGCTACTACGCAACTCCCGCCAATCAGCCACCTGATTGGAATCAGGGCCGACATTTCGATGGTGTGAATGTGACTTACGCGGATGGCCATGTCAAATGGCTTAAAAGTTCCGTGGTATACAGCGAGGCGGTAAAATGCAAAGCCGATGTTAATTGCAAATATAGCTATACCACACCTCTGCCGACCAATACGAGCGCCTGGAATCCATTCGCGAATTGATACTAAATTAATAAACGGAGAAATTTAACATGGAAATTATCGCATGGTGCTGGGACAACCGAATGACTTGGGATGACGAGCCGGAGAAGGTAAGTACAAAAATGGCTGTTGCGACGGAACCCTTCAAGTATCATAAAAAGCCGGAATCGTTTTTAATCGGATTTAAAAGGCAAGTTGATTATTTTGCCTCGATTGGAATTACCAATGTCATCATTTTTGGTTTCCTTCGCGAGGCTCACGGCGGGATTCAATCTGCTGTCGAATTGTGTAAATATGCCGCTGACAAAGGTGTTGCAATTATTCCGGGAGTTGGTCTCTGTTCTTACGGCGGTTTTTATTTTGAAGGGGACCATGAATTCAATCTTCAAAGCTATCTGCGAGAACATCCGGAACGGGCGTCCATCGCCCTGCATTGTATAAAGAAACAGGAAGAGTTTCCTACTCTTGATCCTACTTTGGAAGCCAATCAGGAATGGTGGACGCGCGGTGTGGAATGGATGCTGGAAACGTTCGAAATCGGGGGAATAAATTTCGAAATGGGAGATCATCTTGCTAATACCTCAGAAGCGGCACAACAGGCGCGCAAGGCGTTGAATATTAATTGTCAGGAGAGCATCAAAGATATAGTGATTGCAACAAAATCCATTATCCAACGCGGCTTGGAAATCATGCCCGAGGGATTATTTATCGATTCAACATACACGGGATACGGAAAAACGGAAGGTTTTCCGGAGATGCCATATGTCACACTGCTTCCCAAGGATACAGTCTGGCAATACAGTACGAACGCAACTATTGAAATGGAAGGATTTCCCCATTCATTATTGGGCGGAATTCCCCATCGCACTTATGGTTATTTACACTGGTTCAATTCGGCGACTCATTCCACCGATAAGGATTACGTCCCGGAGATAGCTCGCGTATTTCCCGGATTTCATCAATTAGATATGGATTTTATGGGCGGCTACGGGGAAATTTCGGCCATCAATAATCCTCTTGCGGATAGAAATTATCGGGCAATGGTTGCATGGGCTCAAGATGCAACCATGAATATCGATACATTTGAAAATACCCGAAAATAAAACGATGGACCCAACAATCAAGCGCGATTAACACCTTATCCGACATCTAATCCCAAAGTACTTTTGCCACGGCAAAGCGACTTTCACATTGCCTCCGCCGTCGTCGGCGTGTTTCGATTAGTGAAGAATTAATCCCCAAAAGAACCTCGCGCGTCAACAAGCGGAATTCTTTTTATGATCCATGTCGGACAGACGTGATCCGTCTGTTGTCATCAAAAGTACTTTCATACATAATCAATAGCGCGTTAAAAGTACTTTTGGAGCGACATCATGACGAATGCGATTGAATTATTGAATGATTTCAAAGTGGAACTGCCCTCGTGGGGCTTTGCGGATACCGGAACGCGCTTCGGTAAATTCCTGCAACCGGCGGCGGCCAGCACCATCGAGGAAAAACTGGAAGATGCCGGCCTGGTGCATCAATTAACCGGCGCTTGCCCCACTGTGGCGGTGCACGTGTTATGGGATTTCAAGCCTGGCGATAATCCGGCGGATGTGGCGAAGCTGGCCGAAAAATATGGCGTCAAAATCGGCGCCATCAATCCCAATTATTTCCAGCATCAGGAATATAAATTCGGCTCTTCCACCAGCCCCGATCCCAAAGCGCGCGAAATGGCCACGCAGCACACGCGCGATTCCATCGAAATTGCCCGCGCCGTGGGATCAAAAGTACTTTCGCTCTGGTTCGCCGATGGCATCAATTATCCCGGCCAGGACGACATCGTCGAACGCAAACATCGCATGGAAGCAGCGCTGAAAGAATGGCATGACGCGCTCGATAATGACATGCAATTGCTGGTGGAATACAAACCTTTCGAGCCGGCCTTCTACGCCACCGACATCGCCGACTGGGGCATGTCGTATTTATACGCCAAAAAAGCCGGCCCGCAGGCCAAAGTACTGGTGGATACCGGCCATCATTATCAAGGCGTAAATGTGGAACAAATCGTGGCGTGGCTGCTGGATGAAGACATGCTGGGCGGTTTCCATTTCAACGATCGCAAATACGCCGATGACGATCTGACGCTAGGCAGCATCGATCCCTACGCCGTCTTCCGCATCTTCCACGAAATCCGCAACGCCGGCGAATTGCACGGAAAAGATGTCTCCAAAATCGCTTATATGATCGACCAGAGCCACAACCTCAAACCCAAAATGGAAGCCATGATCCAGACGGTGGAAATCGCGCAGGAATTGTATCTCAAAGCGTGTTTAGTAGATCGCGCCAAACTGCGCGACGCACAACGCAAATGTGATTTGGTGACGGCGGAAGAAACCTTGCGCGGCGCGTTTTTCGCTGATGTCAAACCGTTGCTGGCGGAATGGCGGAAGGCAAATAACTTGCCGGAAAATCCCTTGCAAGCCTATCGCGAAAGCGGCCATCTGGAACGCGCGGCAAATGAACGCACGGCGGCGAGAGAAGCCAGAGGCGAAAGCGGTGGCGGATCGAGTTATGCGTGATAG